>Ga0209118_1000116_pt1 | contig 55948 bp, 56 predicted proteins | sample BlaSpr_A8_Ref_M1_FD_187988 | JGI IMG/M metagenome (GOLD analysis project Ga0209118, IMG submission 187988) | Forest soil microbial communities from Thunder Bay, Ontario, Canada - Black Spruce, Ontario site 2_A8_Ref_M1 (SPAdes) (version 2) | ecosystem: Environmental > Terrestrial > Soil > Boreal... | reverse complement strand
GTAAGCGAGTAGCGCAGCCGGCAACGCAGAGATCGGCCGTCTAGCCGGATGAGCCCGCAGGGTGCCACGGGCGCCGCACAGCGCCGCCCCTGGCATTTCCGGCGAATTTCTGGGGCGGGACACTAGCGTCCGACGCCGGTCGACACCTGGAGCCGATCGCGCACCTGGCCCAGCAGGCCGATCGCCTTCGAGACCCGATCGTGCGGCACTCCTGGGTACTTGACCCGGAACATCACGTGCAGCCGGTTGCCGGCGATCGACTGCAGGCGCTGCAAGTTCTCGGCCAGCTCGTCCGGCGTGCCCAGCATGATCTCGCTCCGCCGCGCAGCCAGCTCTTCTTTTGACATGCGGCTCGGATACCAGTCGGCGTAGTCGGCGGGCGGAAGGCCGTACCACGATCCGTAAGTCCGGCGCGTGAGCATGTAGGCCTCCTTGACCTGGTCCCACGCGTCGTCCGCGCCCTGCTCGGAGATGAATCCACCGAGCGTCATCGCGAACTCCTGGTCCTCGTACCGCTTGCCGTACTTCGCCAAGGCCGCCTTGTAACGGTCGACCATGTCCTGCACTCGCCAGAAGATGTCGCGGTTGTACCCGCTCGCTCCGAATGACTTTGAGTCGGTGCCGCCGTCCATGATGAAACCGTCGCCCAGCCTGGCTGCACGGTCGAGCGACGCGTCGACATACCCGGCGATCCACACCGGCGGTCCGCCCCGCTGCAGAGGCTTCGGATATACGTCGACATCGTCGAAACTCCAGTGACGCCCGTGAAACGTGACCGGCTCTCCTTTCCAGGCGAGCTTCATGACCTGGACGAGCTCCTCCGTCATCGGCGCTCGCGCCGCGCGCCGGACGTTGAAGCCGGCGTATTCCACGTCTCGGTAGCCGAGGCCGACGCCGATCGTGAAGCGGCCATTGGAAAGCACATCGACCATGGCGCACTCCTCGGCCAGCTTGATCGGGTTGTGCAGAGGCGCCAACACCACCGAAGGTCCGAGCTGGATGCGCGAGGTGACGGCCGCGACTGCGGCGCACATCCCCATCACGTTCGGGTTCCAGTTGAGGAAGTGGTGCTCCGTGTACCAGATCGAATCGAGCCCGACCTGCTCGGCCAGCTTGGCTTGCTCCAGGTCGTTTGCGTACACCTGGTGGTGAGTGATGCCTTCTGTAGGTATCCACTCGGCGCTGTAGACGCCCAAACCGAGCTTCATTTACGAGCCCCGTCTGTTTCCACCATCGTGAGCTTCATCTGCACCTGGTTGCGCGGCACCAACGTCGGCCACAGGGAGACCGACGGACGGGGCTGAGCGGGCGACAGGTAGCCCGTCCCGATTCCGCCCAGCGTCCACAGGTGCGTCGACTCGCGTTTCACCGTGTCGGCTTCCTCCTTGGTGTTCGTGCGGGCTGCGACTCGCAGGCCGACCTCGTTCATGTCTCCCGGTGGCGGGGCCGTCGGGCCGTGAAGCGCGTTGACCCCGATGTAGTCGAAGTGGAGCTCGATAGGCTGGACGCCCAGCAGCTTCAGGCGCTCGCGGATGATCCGTTCGCCACGCTGGGCCTTCTCATAGGCGTCCGGCCAGCTGAACAAGAGCGAGCCTTCACCTTCCCAGCCATCGCGATAGCCGATGCACACCTTCAGCTTGTCAGGCAGGCCTTTGCCCGTCATGTTCGAGAGCTTCACGCGCTCGTGCGCGATCTCTTCGACCTTGATGGTTGTGAAGTCCGCAATGCCGTCGGGCATGTAGTAGTTGTTGGGGTCCCCGATCTCGTAGACCAGCTGCTCCTTGACGGTCCACTCGTTGAGGATGCCGCCGGACCCCTCGACCTTCGAGATCACGGCCGTCGCGTCCTCGCTCACCTCCGCGATCGGATATCCGGGCCGCCATGGATCTTTGGCCTGACGCCAGAGGTTTGAGACCGCGCCGGTGGCCAGTGCCGCGCACTCGACCGTGTGGCCGATCGCGATCGCCGCCCCCATCTTGTCGTTGTCCTCGACGTTATACGTCCAGCCAAACTCGTGCATCATCGGGCCGACGAACAAGGCTGTATCCGACACGCGCCCGCAGACCACCACGTCAGCGCCTTGCGCGAGGCCTTTGGCGATGTGCTCGGCGCCGACGTAGGCATTCGCGGCGACGATGTCCTTGCGGATGCGGTCGATGTCCGGCTCGCCGGTGTCGAGGTTTGCAAACTTGATTCCGAGCGAGCGCATCTCGTCCAGGTCGGGAAAGATGTCGTCGCCGGTGACCACGGCGATCTTCAGCTTGCCAAGGCCAAGGCGTTCCGCGACCTCAATCACCTTCTGAGCCGCCGCCGCGGGGTTGGCGCCGCCCGCGTTGGTCACGATCTTGAATCCCTGCTTGCGCGCTTCAGGAAGGGTGGCCTCGAGCCAGGGCTCGATATCCTTGATGTATCCCTCGCTCGGATCCTTTGCTTTCTGGCGCTGAAGCACAGCGAGGGTCAGCTCTGAAAGATGGTCGAAGCAGAGATAGTCAAGCTCGCCTTTGTGGGCCAGCTCGACGGCAGGCTCGAGGAGATCGCCCCAGTAGGCGCTTCCCGCGCCCAGGCGGATCTTCTTCATACCGGCATCACTCCGTTTCTCCGATTCGCGGGTGGCACGTCCTTGCGGCAGTAGATCTCGTAGCGGCGAATCAGCTCTTCCCGCAGCTCGTCGCTTGGAATCACGGCTTCGATCGAAAAGTCCGACGCGACCTCGTACACGTCGATGTCCTCCTCGTACTCGCGCCGCTTCTCCGCGATAAAGGCGGCGCGCTCCTCCTCTGGTAGCTCGTTGATCTTGTTGAGATAGATAGCGTTGATGGCGCTTTCGGGGCCCATCAACGCCGGTTTGGCGGTTGGCAGCGCGAGGACAGCGTCAGGGCCCATCGGCGACCCGCTCATCGCCAGGTAGCCACCGCCGTAGGCCTTCCGGACGAGGACGGCGATTCGCGGCACGCGCGCCTCCGCGACCGCGAACAGCATCTTCGCCCCATGCCTGATGATCCCGGCTCGCTCGACCTGGCTCCCAACCATGAACCCCGGGATGTCCTGCAGGAAAAGCAATGGAATGTTGAACGCGTTGCAGGTCCAGATAAAGCGAGCCGCCTTATCGGAAGAGTCCGGAAACAGCACTCCGCCCTTGTAGCGTGACTGGTTGGCCACGATGCCGACAGAGCGTCCGCCGAGACGCGCGTAACCGGTCACGAGCTCGCGAGCCCAAAGCTTCTTGACTTCGAGCCAGCTGTCCTGGTCGACCAGTGCCTTGATGAGGTCGACCATGTTGAAGGCGACGCGCTGGCTGGTCGGGACTATGTCGGCGATGCTCCTGCCCGGCCCCGGTGGTCGTGGCGCAACGAGCGGGGGCTTTTCCGTCCAGTGTCCGGGGAAATAGGAAAGGTATTGCTTGGCGACCGCCAGCGCCTCTTCCTCATTGGAGCAGAGGAAGTCACCGAGCCCGCTGACCCGAGCATGCATGTCGGCCCCGCCCATCTCCTCCATGGTCACCTTCTCGCCTGTCGCCATCTCCGACATGCGAGGCGACCCGATGTAAGCGGTCGCGTTGCCCTCGACCATGATGCAGACGTCACACAGGGCGGGCTGGTATGCGGTCCCCGCAGGCGAAGGGCCGAGCAGGACGCAAACCTGCGGCACGACCCCCGAGAGCTGGATCTGGTTGTAGAAGATGTTGCCCCAGGCCTTGCGGCCCGCATAGCTCGCGCGTTGCTCGTCGATGCGAGCCCCCGCCGAATCGACCAGGTAAAGGAGGGCGCTCTTGGTTCTGCCCGCGAGCTCCTGCATCGCTGTCATCTTCTGGAAGGTGCGTAGACCCCAGGTACCGGCTTTGACTGTCATGTCGTTCGCGATCACGCAGACGGGGCGTCCACCGATGTGTCCGACAACGGTGACCACGCCGTCCGCCGGTAGGTTACCGTCGACATGGCGGGCCAGCAGGCCGTCCTCGAATGACCAGCCCGGGTCCATGATCCGCTCCAGCCGGTCGCGGACGAACAGCTTGCCCTGCTCGCGGAGCTTGGCGTGATACCGCGCTTCGCCTCCGGCGCGGGCGACCTCCAGACGGCGGCGGAGATCGTCGTCGGGCGTCGGCACCGGCTTGGGTTCGGGCTCCGCGTTCATTCCGCGAGCTCCATGCGCAGCAGAGCGGTGCTGAACGCCTTGCCCGTTACGTCGTAGCGCAGCGTCTTGGTGGCCCCGCCGCCAAGGGCGTTGTGCAGGAGTAGATTGAAGGCATTGATGTTCGGCATCGGAAAGACGTCGACCTCACCCCGCACCCAGTCTCCGAAGTGAGCCTTGATCCGTTCGGGAGTGAGCGTCTTGACCAGTCGTTGATAAGCGGCGTCATCAAGCGCCAGCACACCCACGTTCACGACGTCTCCCTTGTCCCCGGAGCGGGCATACGCGATGTCCCTCAAAATCATGGGTTCCAATTGCTCCAAATGCCGTGGCGTCCGTCCGTCAAACAAACGAACGAACGTTCACTTTAGTTTCTCGGAAGTCTATCGTATGCTGCGCGGCCAGAAGTCCCTCCCTCTTGAGTCCAGGAGACCAGCCACGACCACTCTTTCCAACCCCCTTCAGGCAATAGCGTCGGGTCCGGCTGAGGCCGCTCATTCCGGCATCCGCGAGGTGGTCAACCTTGCCCTCGTCACCCCCGGCTGCATCCGGCTGGAGGTCGGCGAGCCGAACTTTCCAACACCACCGCACATTGTGGAGGCGGCGATCGAGTTCGCGCGAAAGGGCCAGGTCAAATACACCGCAACCGCAGGGCTGCTCAGCCTGCGCGAGCGCCTCGTCGCAAAGCTGGACAGGGTCAACGGCATCGAGGCCGGCGTCAACAACATCAACTGCTCGGTCGGCGGGGTCGGCGGCATCGCAGGCGCAGTGGCGGCGCTGGTCGAGCCTGGCGACGAAGTCCTGCTCCCCGACCCGGCGTGGCCCAACTACAGGCTGATGCTGGCCTGGGCTCACGGGGTCCGGGTCCCGTACGCCTGCCCGCCCGAGCGCGAGTTTCTACCAGACCCGGATGAGATCGAGCGGCTGATCACGTCCCGAACGAAGCTGATCATCATCAACAGCCCGTGTAACCCCACAGGGGCGATGCTTCCGCGAGACCTCCTGGAGCGCCTCGTCGACGTGGCTGTCCGCCACAACCTCTACCTCCTTTCTGACGAGTGCTACGACGAGGTGATCCTGGACGGAGTGCACACCAGCCCAGCGTCCTTCTGCACGGACGGCCGCGTGATCTCGGCCTTCACCTTCTCGAAGACCTATGCAATGACCGGCTGGCGCGTGGGGTACGTCGTCGCGAACGCTGAGATCTCAGACAGCATCACCAAGGTCCTGGAGTCCAACTCGTCGTGCTTGCCGACCATCTGCCAGAAAGCCGCCGAGGCGGCGCTGGACGGACCTCGCGAGCCTTTGGTGAACATGGTCAACGCATATCGACAGCGCCGGGATCTGTGCGTCGGCTTGCTCGAAGAGGCGGGCATGCTGATCAGCCGCCCTCAAGGGGCGTTTTACATCATGGCCGACGTCAGCCGGTCAGGGATGGATTCACGCGAGTTCGCCTTCGACCTGGTTTCCAGCAAGAAAGTGGCGGTGGCGCCGGGGACGGCCTTCGGAGAGTCGGCCCGCCACGCGGTACGGATCAGCCTGGCGAGCTCGCCAGAGGACCTGTCGATGGGAATCAGCCGGATGATCGAGCGGATCGAAGAGCTCTCGTAATCCTTACCTGAGGAGCAGGCCGCCGTCGACAACCAGCGCCGCGCCCGTGATGTATGACGCGTCCGGGCCGGCCAGGAACAGGACCGCCCTCGCCACCTCCTCATAGGTCCCCTGACGGCCGAGCGGCACGTGGGCCGCGGCGCCGGCGGCGCGGGCCGCCAGCTGCTCCTCGGTCAGGTCTCGGCGCCGATCGGTCATGACCATCTCCATGAAGCCCGGGCAGACGCAGTTGGCACGGATCCCGGCTGCCGCGAAATCGAGGGCGGTCGCGGCCGTAAGCGACACCATCGCGGCCTTGGACACGCTGTAGGCGGTCTCGTCGGCGCCGGGCCTCAAGCCCGCGATCGAAGCGGTGTTCACGATCGATCCACCGCCTCCCGCCAGCATGACCGGGATTGCGGCGCGCGTCATGAGGTAGGCGGACTTGACGTTTACAGCGATGATCCGATCCCAATCGGCGACTTCGGTCTCGGTCACCGAGCGGGCCCGGAGCGGATCAATGCCCGCATTGTTGAAGAGAACGTCAAGGCGGCCGAAGGCCGATTTCGCGAGGTCACTCGCCCCTGTGGCGGTTGCCTCCTCGGACACATCGCCCTTGATGCTTTTCACCTCGGCTCCCGCGCGCTCCAGCTCGCCGGTCGCTGCCTGAAGGTTGGCCTGGTCCCAGTCGACCAGAACCAGGCGGGCGCCGGCGGCGGCCATCTGCCGCGCCACGGCAAGGCCGAGCCCTGAGGCGGCGCCTGTGATCAGGGCGACCTTACCCTGCAGCTGCGTCAAAGGATGGCGCGCAAAAAGGACTGCGTCCTCTCGTTCTGCGGATTCTTGATCATCTCGCGGGCGGGGCCCTGTTCGACGATGACGCCCTCGTCCATGAACATGAGCCGGTCACCAACCTCACGGGCAAACCCCATCTCGTGCGTCACCACGATCATGGTCATGCCGGCAAGAGCGAGCTTCTTCATCTCCTCGAGCACGCCGCCGATCAGCTCAGGGTCGAGCGCCGACGTGACCTCGTCGAACAGCATCAGCTGCGGCTTCATCGCCAGCGCGCGCGCAATGGCCACTCTCTGCTTCTGGCCGCCAGACAGCTGACTTGGGTAGCTCTTTGCCTTGCCCCCGAGGCCTACGCGCTCGAGCTCGGCCATCGCCTGTTCTCGCGCCTGCTTGCCGGGCACCTTCAGGACCCGGGTCAGGCCGAGGCTCACATTCTGCAGCGCGGTCATGTGCGGGAACAGGTTGAAGTGCTGGAACACCATGCCGATTCGCGTACGCAGCATGTTGAGATCTCGCTCATACCTCACCCGCTTGACGGGGTGGATACGCGGCACGTTGTCCTTGGTCCACTTGCGGCCCAGGAAGATCACGGTTCCTGTTTCGGGCGGGGATACGAAGTTGATGCAACGAAGCAGTGTGCTTTTGCCAGAACCCGACGGGCCTATGACCACCAGCACCTCGCCGCGGGTCACCTCGAGGTTGATGTCCTTGAGGACATGTTGGTTGCGGAGCGTTCCGCGGTGGTACCACTTGTTGACGCCTTCGAGACGCAGGATGGTAGACCCTTGGCCCTCGGACATCTCGAGGTCAGAGTGGTTGCCGGTTAGCCCTTCCATCCCCGCGTCGATTCTAGCCTCCGAACGGTCAATGTTCGAACGAGCGTTAGTTAGCTGCGACAGCTAAGCTGGCAGCGGTGGACGCCATCGGCATGCTGGAACAGCAGCTGCAGACAGTGAACCTGCGCCTTCATCATTCTGCGCACGACCTGACGAGGGACGAGCTCGTCGCGCGGCCGCTTGATGGTGTCAACCCAATCGGCTTTCTCGCGTGGCACATGGCTCGAAGCCAGGACTGGGCGGTCAACACGGCGATCCGCGACGTCCCAGAGGTGATCAGGCGCGAGCCCTGGGCCGGTACCCCGCTGGCGGTGCCAGGCATCGGCACAGGGTTCGAGCTCGAGGAGGCGGCGCGCGCAGCGGCCCAGTTCGGGCTGGCCCAGCTGTTGGGGTACGCGGACGCCGTGCACGAAGACACGCTGGCCTGGCTGCGGACGGTCGATGAGGCGATCCTCGATCAGATCCCTGACGTAGGGGCTCACGACGCGGCTCACCCCGAGTACCAGACTCCGGGTTTTCGCGCCGAGATGGACAGTGGACCGGAGCACGACGACGCGGTCGGGCGCAAGGGCGGCCTCCCGGTGTGGGTCTTCCTTACGTCGGTCTCGGTCACGCATCTGCACCGGCACCTCGGCGAGCTGGACCTGGTCAAGGATCTGATCAGGCGAGGTGCCGTTGGAGGCGCTTCTCGAGGCGTGCAGCCAGCTGGGCGACGATCACAACCATGACCAGGTAGATCGCCGCCACGGTCGTGTAGAACTCGAAGGGCCGCTGGTAGAAGCTCACGCGCTCGATGGTCTGGTACATGAGATCGGGCGCGCCGATCAAGGCCACGACCGATGAGTCCTTGATGATGTCTGTGAACTGGTTGACGAGCGACGGAATGGCGATCCTCCAGGCCTGCGGGAAGACGACGGTGGCGAAAGTGCCGATCCCACCCAGCCCCAGGCTGCGGGCAGCCTCGCGCTGGCCGGGGTCGATAGCCTGGATCGCGGCTCGGTAGATCTCAGCCATATAAGCGCTGTTGAGCAGGGTCAGAGCGACGACCCCGGCCGGGATGGGATCGAGATTCAGGCCAAACGCCGCGGCGATGCCGAAGTAGATGAATAGGATGTAGACATACAGGGAGAGGGCGCGAAACACCTGGATGTAGACGAAACCGATCAGTCCGATGGGGCCCGGCACCATCCGCACCAGCGCCACCACCAGCCCAAGTACCAACGAGAAGACGACTGAGAGCAGCGCGATGCGGATTGTGACCGACAGCCCACGCTCGAAGAACGCGACGGAGCGAGGAATCACGCTCCAGTCGTACGAGTACGAAAGCAGGACTCTGGTCACGCGATCTGCAGCCTCCGTTCGAGCAGGTAAACCACCGCCGAGAAGAAGAGGACCATCACGACGAGGATGATCGCGACCGCTGCGAACACCTCGAACGGGGTGAACAGCGTGACGTTGAGCTCATTGGCCAGGAACACCATGTCCGGGACGGCGATCACGGCCATGATGGTGGCGCCCTTAAGCAGGCCGACAAAAGTATTGCCGAGCGGCGGCACGACGATCCGCAGGGCCTGTGGAAGGACCACGTGGCCATACGTCCTGGCCCGACTCAGGCCCATGGATCGCGCCGCCTCCATCTGGCCTCGATCGACGGCCCCGAGGCCCGCGCGAAAGATTTCGGTGGTGTATCCCGACCCGGTCAGGGCGAGGGTGATGATGATCGCCTCAAACGACGTGAATGTGATGCCCGTGATGTTGGCCACCCCGAAGTAGATCCAGAGCAGCATCACGTACAGAGGCACGCCGCGCATCACCTGGACGTAGAGAAACGACGGAACGCTGAAGATGCGAACGCCGGACGTTCGCAGCAAAGCATTGAACAGACCCAATGCACAGGCAAGGGCGAACCCGACGACGGCGACCCACAGGTCCACCCACGCGCCCGCCACGAACAGATGCCAACGGTCGGTGACGACCCGCCAGTCGAACTGGTACGAGAGAAAGATCATGGACTTGACCTGGCGAGTGCGGCGGCCGGCTGGATCACACCGGCCGCCTCTGCCAGAACTCGATCAGACCTGGACCAGCTCCGGCTCGCTTCCCGGCCCGACGCCATAGGTCGTGAGGTGGTACTTCTGGAGGCCAGGCCCCAGCCATTTCTTCCAGCTGGAGACGAGGCGCTGGTGCGTCGCGTTGTAGCGAAGCCAGTTGTTGACCCAAGCCTGGAGCTTGTAATCACCAAGCGGCATGAGGTAGGTGTTGGCGTCAACCCACAGCGGCGGCCCGGTGAGCAGCTTCAAGTTCGGGTGGGCCTGCAGAGAGCTGTCGACGTCGAACTCGGAGAGCACCGTCGCGTCGGCGCGGCCGGTCGCGACCTCGTTGACCGCGTCGGCAAGCTGCGCAAACGGCGAGAACGTCGCGTTGGGGAAGATGAGCTTGCTGCTGAACTCTTGCGAGCTGCCCTGGAGCACGGCGATCTTGGTTCCAGACGCGCTGAGCCCGTCCTGGCTCGTCACGGTGGAACCCGGCTTCAAAAGCACGACTATGGACTCGTAGAAAACCGGGAAGCTGGAGAACAAACCCTTGAGCGCGCGGCTTGGCAGGATCGTCGCCGAGATGCCCATCATGTCGAACTTGCCGGCGACGAGGCCCGCGAAGAGCTGGCCGAATGGGATCTCGACGTACGTCGGGGTGACCCCAAGGTCGGCCATCATCGCCTGGGTGAGCTCCATCTGGTAGCCGGTCGGATTTCCCGACGAGTCCTTGAACTGGATCGGCGGGAACGTCAGGTCCACGCCGAGCTTTGCGGTCTTGGTCGAGAGCCACTTGTCGAGGACCGAGTTATCAGTACCGGCGGCGCCGGCGGTGGTGCCAGGAGACGAGTTCGCGGTTTCGCATGCGGCCAGCGCAAAAGCTCCAGCGCCGAGGATGGCTGAGCCGCCGAGCTTGAGCATCGATCGCCTGCTGGGAAGGACTGGTCGCTTGTCTGGTGTGACTTCCAAGGCTTGTTCGTCAATCGACATTGTTGCCCTCCTGAGGAGCGCTTCGTGCGCCCGGCTACTGGCCCTATTCACCGCGCTGGCTTTCCGGGTAAGGATATCTAGATCGATCTCACTGTCAAGGGCCAAACGAACGGGCACTAGTTCGTAAGTGGATGATTTGCCGGCTTCAGTGAGCACTTGGTGGGTGCCCGCCTGAACGGGCCATTTGCGCAGAAATCCCAAACAGCCGCAGCTGGTCCGCAACGGCGGCGGCGGACATGCCTGGGTAGTTGCAGCGCAGGACAACGTGAACCCGGTCGCCGTAGCGCCGAGGGTATTCGAGAATCTGCTCTGCGACATCGTCTGGCGCGCCCAAGAGCAGTCGATAGTGCTTGGGCGGGAGCTCACGAGTAGGCTGCCGGCCCATCCAGCCGTCGTAGTTGTGTCGCATGTAGCGAAACCCGTCCGCCACCTCAGACCATGCGGCTTCGGCACCCCGGTCCGAGAGCGCGCCGTATGTGAACAGAACGAGCTCACCCTCCGTATCCCCACGCTCCCGATCGAATGTTGCGACGGCTTCGTCCAGTACGCCCCATGAATCGGTGGGATCGACCATGAGCATGTCCGCGAGCCGAGCGGCGCGCGCGGCGCCGTCATCGCCGTCCGCCGCGATCATGAGCTGAGGTCCGTTAAAGGTGCATGGGGCTGGAGTGATCTCGACTCGCCGGCCACCGACGATCGACGTACGTCCGGCAAACGCAGCCCGCAGCACCGGCACCAAAGCCTCGAGTCGCTGCGCGTCAGTCGATGGATCGACGCCAAATCCATCGAACTCCTCCGCGCGATAACAGAGCGAAAGGCCGAGGATGAACCGGCCGGCGCTCAGGAGGTCCAGGGCGATCGCGTCTTCTGCCAGCCGGATCGGGTCATGAAGCGACGCCGCCAGACGGTCTGTCCCCACCTTGAGACGCGTGGTGCGTCCGAGCAGCGCGGCCGCGATCGGCAGTACGGCCGGCATGTACCCGTCCTCCGCGAAGTGGTGCTCGGAGACCCACATGGAGTCGAGACCCACCGCTTCAATGAGCTCGGCTTGCTCGAGCAGCTCGGAGTAGAGCTGCCGGTGCGTCGCGGTTGAGCCCGGTGGGCGCTGGCCGCTGAAATCCCCGACGCCAAAACGCATCAGACGACCCGGTGGGGCCGGGCGATCAAGCGCTCGGTGCCGGCCGCGACGCCCGCCAGGTGCCACGCGGCGCGATGGGCAACCTCGGAAGCCGTCCATGCCAGGGCCTCCTCGGGGGTGGCGAACCAGAGGATGTCGACGGCCTGGACGGCGAACGGCGCGCGCTCCTTCCGGTCAGGCAGGGTGATCAGCACTTCGTGGCGCAGCGGACCCTCGCCGAGTGCCACGACGGCGGCATAGGGTCCGGTGAGCGCTTCGGCGACCGCGCCTTCCGGTGCGGTTGGCGCGCGTCTGAAGAGAGTGATCAGCTTCACCGCGCTCGAGGCCGGAGTGAGGTCGATGAGCACGCGTCGTTTGGTCACGGCGTAACCCGTGCGAGTGGTGTCGATGAAGTTGGCCTCGTCATCCACTGAGTCCTGCTCGTGAACCGGTGAGTCGATCGCGGCGTCCATGGCTGGGAGATCGTCCCAGTCAAGCTCCGGCATGATGTCGAAGCCGGGGTACGGGAGCAGGAACCGGCCGGCGGACAGGACTCCGTGGTTCTGCACGTACCCCCGAACCTTCGGGAGCCTGGCGCCGATGGCCGAGTGATGGCTGCGCCAGTGCGCGAGGCAGGCCTCGGTGGTGAGGTCCGACCTGCGCGGGGCGAAGAACACGCGCGTGATCACCGTTTTGCGGGACGGACGTGAACCGGCCGGCCGAGGCTCACCTCCGCAGCCTCCATCAGCGATTCGGCGAATGTTGGGTGGGCATGGGCCGTCAACGCGATATCCTCCGCCGTCGCCCCCATCTCGATAGCGAGAGCCATCTCGGCGACGAGCTCCGTGGAGCGCGGCCCGGCCAGGTGCGCGCCGAGCAAGGCGCCGCCGGGGCGATCGAAGATGAGCTTCGCGAACCCCGCGGTTGCGGATTCGATCACCGCACGGCCGAGCGCCGCAAACGGAAACCTGCCGATCGAGACCTCATGGCCCGCGGCCAGCGCCTCGATTTCGGTCAGGCCGACGGCCGCGATCTCCGGGTCCGAGAACACGGCACGAGGGATGGCGCGGCTGTCGAATGCGCTCGTCTTGCCGCCGAGCACGTCTCCGGCGACACGCCCCTGCATCATCGCGCGATGGGCGAGCGGAAGCCCATCGGTGACATCGCCGATCGCGAAGACGTGGCGATCCAATCTGAGCTGAGCGTCAACCTTCAAATGGCGCCCTGGCGGAGTCAACCCTGCCGACTGCAGGTCGAGCTCCTCGAGGTTGGCCAGGCGCCCGGCCGACACCACGACTCGTTCAGCTTTCCCGGCCATGGCGTGCGGGTCGGCCGAGAGCACCACCTCCACCCCGGCGGCCCGGGCACCCCGCTGTGCCGCGGCGGAGAGGTCCGAATCGAAGTCAGGGAGGAGTCGCTCGGCGGGAGCCGCCAGCGTGACCCGGCTGCCCAGCCTCGCATAGGCCACGGCGATCTCGAGCGCAACGTAGTCGTCGCCCGCCACCAGGAGCGAGGCGGGCGTCGACTCCCACTCCAGCGCACGGCTTGGCTCGACCACCCGGTCACCCTCAAATGGAAGTACATCGAGCTGCGTCGCCCGCGATCCGGTGGCGATCACCACGTCCTTGAAGTCGAAGTAGCGAACAGATTCCTCGCCAATCTCGACACAGACGCGAGAGCGCCCGACGAAACGTGCGCTGCCGGCAATCACCTTGACTCCGGCGGCGTCGAGCAGCGAGGAGACTCCTTTGACCAGCACGCCGACAGACGCAGCGCGACTCTTCTGGAACGACGCCATGTCAGGCGGCCCCGCAAAGGATGGCATGCCAGACGGCGCGAGCTTCTCCGCCGCGGCTTTGGCAGCCGCGAACCGCGATAGCTGCTTGCTCGGAATGCAGCCCTCGTTGAGACACACGCCACCGACGCGGCGCCGCTCGACCAGCGTCACCGATCGCCCGAGCTGGGCAGCGCGCAGTGCAGCAACGTAACCGCCCGGGCCGGCCCCGAGGATCAGGCAGTCGACGGGATCGCTCTGATCGCCCGCTACCAACTAAGTGCCGAGCTGCTGAGGGTCTTCGATCAGGGCCCTCAGCGTGAGCGCAAACGAGAGGCCGGCTTCACCGTCGATCACGCGGTGATCGAACGTGATCGACATCGGCATCATCGGACGGGCAACCACCTTGCCGTCACGCACCACCGCTTTTTCCTCGACGCGGCCGAACCCCACGATCGCAACCTCAGGCGGCACGATCAGCGAGGTGCCAAGGCCGCCTCGCCACGCACCTGTATTGCTGATCGTGATGGTGCCGCCGCGCACGTCGGAAACCGAGGTCTTGCCCTCGCGGGCCGCGCTCGTGACGCGGTCCACCTCTGCCGCCAACCGAGCGAGATCAAGGGTGTCGGCGCGTTTCACCACGGGAACGATCAGACCGGCTGGGGTTGCGGTGGCCACGCCGACGTTCACCTCGGCGTGCATCACGATCTCTCCACGTTCGAGATCGAGCGAACAGTTGAAGATCGGATGGCGGTGCACCGCCATGGCCGTGGCGCGCACGAGCAGCGTGTCAAAGGCGAAACGGGCGCCCGTGGCTTCACCCTCGCGGCGCAACCGCGCCGCGAGCTCGACGAATGCGCCGGCATCCACCTCGTGGAAGCCGGTGACGTGCGGGATCGAGCGAGCCGAGAGCGCCATCGTCTCGGCCATCCGCTTCTGCACTCCCCGGAGCGGGACGCGCTCGCCTGCACCTATCTGCACGCCTTGCGTGACGGGGAGCTCTGCCGCGTGCGCGGGGTGCGTGGCGGCGGCGTCATGTCGCTGTACATCTTCTGCGGAAATGCGTCCGCCCGGCCCCGAGCCTTTCACGTTCGCAAGATCGACGCCCAGCTCCCGCGCCAGCTTGCGCACGGCGGGCGGTGCCAGGACTCCGGTGGAAGTCGCCGCCGGGCGCGAAGGTAAAGGAGACTTCTCGCGGCTCTCAGCGGCGCGGCCATGGGCACCGGCTGCACCGATCCGCGCATCGGTTTCCAGCACATAGAGGACGTCGCCTGTCTTCACCACGTCGCCTTCGGCAGCCAGCTGCTCGACCACGACGCCCGCACCCGGCGAAGGCAGCTCGACGGATGCCTTGTCAGTCATCATCTCGACGACCGCCTGGTCCTCAGTCACTCGATCGCCGACCGAGACGAGCCATTTCGCGACCTCGGCCTCAGCGAGGCCCTCGCCGATGTCAGGCAGACGAAACTCGAACCTCGCCACTCGTGTGTTGGCTACTCGCGTGTGACGGCGAGGATCGCCTCGAGCACCCGCTCGGGGCCTGGCAGGTACTGCTCCTCGAGCATCTGGACCGGGTAGGGCACGTCGGGTGAAGCGACGCGGCGGATCGGTGCCTGCAGTGAGAAGAAGGCTTCCTCCTGGATCGTGGCGACGACCTCGGCACCGAATCCGGCCGTAAGCGCGGCCTCCTGCAGCACCACGGCGCGACCGGTTTTTGTGACTGAAGCCGCAAGCGTGGCGGCGTCAAGGGGGACAAGTGTCCGCAGGTCGATGACCTCGACAGAGATGCCCTGCGATGCAGCGTCATCTGCTGCCTGGAGCGCGACCTGGACGGCGCCGCTCCATGCAACCAACGTGACGTCGGTGCCCTGGCGAGCCACGCGAGCCTTGCCGATCTCAACCTCGTAGTCGCCTTCAGGCACCTCGCCCTTCACCTGGCGGTAGCCGCGAAGGGGCTCGAGGAACAGCACCGGATCCGGGTCGCGGATCGAGGCCAGAAGCAAACCCTTGGTGTCGTAAGGCGTCGCGGGCGCGACCACCTTGAGGCCGGGCGCGTGAGCGAAGTGCGCTTCGAAGCCATCCGAGTGCAGCTCCGGAGCGCGCACCCCACCGCCATATGGTGCTCGGATGGTGACCTGCGCCGAGAAGCGCCCTGCCGACCGGTAGCGCACGCGAGCCAGCTGATCTACCACCTGGTTGAACCCGTTGTGCACGAAGCCCAGGAACTGGATTTCAGCCACCGGGACCCACCCCGCGAGGGCGAGACCGATGGCGGCGCCCGCGATCACGCCTTCAGAGAGTGGAGTGTCGATCACCCGACCCGCGCCATGCTTGGCGAACAGGCCATCGGTGGCCCGAAACACGCCCCCGCTGCGACCGACGTCTTCTCCAAACACGACGACACGCTGGTCGCGCGCCATCTCGAGCGTGAGGGCCTGGTTCACCGCCTCGACGACCGTGATCTCAGCCAAGGCCGTCCTTGGCGAAACGCTCGAGCTGTCGTTTCAGCCGTGGGGATCGATCTGCATGAACCTGGCCGAAATAGAAATCCGGGTCGGGCGCAGGCTCCCCCTGCGCCTCCTCCCACGCCACTCGAAGCTCGTCCTTCACCTCGTCCTCCATGCGATCCAGCGCAGCCTCGTCCACAACTCCACGCGCCTTGAGATGCAGCTGCATGCGTCGCAGGGGGTCGCGGTTGACCCACAGGTCATGAAGCTCGCGAGGCTCGTAACGGGACGGGTCATCGGCTGTGGTGTGAAGTCCCAACCGGTAGGTGATTGCCTCGACGAGTGTCGGCCCCTGACCTTCGCGGGCGCGCCGCGCCGCCTCGCGCACCGTTGCGTACACCGCAAACAGGTCGTTGCCGTCGCACTGGATGCCGGGGAAGCCATAGGCGATGGCTTTCTGGGCCAGGGTCTCCGACGCGGTCTGCTGCGTGACGCTGGTCGAGATCGCCCAACCGTTGTTCTGGCAGAGAAAGATGATCGGAGCCTTCATGACCCCCGCGAGGTTTGCGGCCTCGTGGAAGTCACCCTGCGATGTGCCTCCATCGCCAAAGATCGCAAGCACGACGCCCGGGTCCTCTTTCATCTTCAGTCCCCACGCCAGGCCCACCGCCTGAGGGAGCTGGCCCGCGATGGCGGCCTGGAAGGGGAGCATCTTGAGATCTCCAGGCACCTGGAAGGCGAGCGGGTGGCCGACATGCCACAGGAACGCAAGGCGAAGCGGGTATCCGTGCCACAGCTGGCCCGCCAGCTCGCGGTATTGGGGCACGAACCAATCGGTCGTGGCGTCGATCGCCATCGCCGCCCCGACGGTGGCGGCCTCCTGGCCGATGCCTGGCGCAAGCGTGACCATCCGGCCCTGGCGCTGCAGGCTGACCGAGCGCTCGTCGAAGCGCCTCCCTCGCAGCATCACGCGATAGCCTTCGAGGGCCATCTCATCGCTCATCGGCTGCTCCTGTGTCAGCAGCTCGCCATCTTCATCGAGGTACCTGACCATCGGCGGCATTTGCAGCGAGGCCACTCCGTCGAGGTTGGCGTGAGCGGCGGGTGCCGCTTTTTTCATGACCGTCGACTGGTCAGGCCGGCTTGCCGGCGTTGCGCTCGATGACCATCTCCTCGGGCTCGTAGGTGCCCGTCAGGATGCGCAGGATGGCGTCGCGCGCAAAGCGCATTCCGTCGTGCTGCCCATCGCGATAGGGCGCGCCGTCCTTGGCGTCGTTGAACTCCATCTCGCGCTGCAGCCGCCGCACGAAATGAGTGAGCGCGGCGGTCGTGGGGTCGTCCGTTTGAGCAGGCAACGCGGATAGTTCCGAAGGCGCGGCCAAGCCATCGCGGTTGGCTGACCAGTCGACGTTCTCCAGCCCCAGCGCTTCTGCCATTCGCACCTCGTCGAGGCCTGTCACCTGTTTGCCATTCACGACCAGCACCGGTACCACGATCTCGCCGGTCAAAGCCTTCAGGTCCTGGCGCCAGTGAGGTTCCTTGGCGATGTTCCGATCTTCGAACTCGACCGAGTTCTGTGAGAGAAACTCCCTCACCCTGCAACACTCCTGTCAAGTCGGGTCAGTCGTGCCGTTGTTGAGGGTGTACAGGACGACATCGCTTGTAACTCCCATCGCGGGTGACGATACCACAGGCCATTCCGGCAAACGAACGCTCGTTTATTCGTGACCAATCCATTCAGGAAAGTCGGGCATGCGCATCGGGCCGGCGAGCCTCTTGCCCGCGGAGGCCGCCTCCTGGCGAGTCTCCGCCGCGATCAGGAAATAACCTGCGCTCTCACCCGCCGCCGCGAGCAGGTCATTCGGGTCGGCATTCGCGCGGCACAAGACCATGCCGGGCCAGCGCCCCGTTCTGGCGGGCACAGCCGCGCCGGGCTTGAAATGCGCGGCGATGCCGAATCCCAGGTCGCGGGCCAGCGCCTCCAACGACTCCCCTGGTGCTTCGACCCAGATCGGGACGGCGGGCTGCGCTGCCCGCGGGTTGAGCGCCAAGCGCTCGGGGGCCGGTTGGTTGGCGGACAGGCGCGCCGGCACGCGGAGGTGTTCACCGTTCCACTGGAAGTGCGCCCCGCTCAACGCGGCGGCCATGACCCCGAGAAACTCTTCGAACCAACCGTGCTGATCCGGTTCCCTATAGCGGGACGCGCCGGTGGTCGCGAAGCGAAGCAGAACCTCCACCCTCCCCTGCGACGTGAGGTCGGCGATCGCGATGTCCTCCGCCAGGTGCAGCGGGTGATACAGGCCCGCGTCGACCGCGGCCCCGACTCGAATCGGCACGGCCTGGCCGAGCATCGCCGCGGAAGCGAGGCCGCCCCCCACCCCCTCGGCGCGCGACTCGCTCACCCAGACCGCATCGAAAGACGAAGCGACCGCCTGGGCGCCGAGGCTTTCGAGTCGGCTCCGCGTGGCGCCCTTCAAATCGATCGGGCCGAGCCCAAGCTTCATGTGAGAGGCGCCCTGCGCGCGCCCGGCCAATGCGCGAGATCTCCGCGCACCCGGCTCAGTCCCTCGAACGCTCGGTGAAGGCTTTCGCGCGGCAGGTTGCCAAACTGGCTTCGGCAGACAATGAGGTCAAAGCCGAGCTCTTCGAACTCGCGCAGACGTGCCGTGACGTGCGCCCCGTCTCCCATGATCAGGTTCTTGAGCTTGGCTTCGATGTCGGACTCGAGCCGCCCCAGGTATGACGGCACAGTCTCATCGGGCTCTTGAGGAAACGACCAGCCGCCGTACTGGCGCCGCATGTACCGCAGCTCCGGCAGCAGCATCGCCCAATCCCGTTCGCGGTCGTCAGTCACAAACACGTCGCGCTGAAGCGCGTGAGCGTGTGGCGAGCTCACGCCGGCGGCCGCCGCGGCCGCGTTGTAGGCCGCGAGCATCTCTCGCAGCTCCTGCGGGTTCATGGTCGAGTCGGCGAACAGTGGCAGCCCGAGCCGGGCCGCGCGCTGGGCCGCGATCGCGCTGGCGACCCCGACGTAGAGCGGAACCGGCGGCGCGGCGGCCCGGCACGATTCCGCCAGGCGCGGAAGCATTCCGTCCATCAACTTTCCTCGGTCCTTGCGCTGCACGCCAAATCCGTCGAACTCGGCATCGCGATAGCCCAGTGCGACCCCGAGCGACAGGCGGCCCTCGCCGAGCCGGCTGAGGGTGGTCGCGTCGTCGGCCACCTTCTGGACCGGGTGCATCGGCAGCAGCATCACCGCGGTCCCGACGCCAAGACGCGTGGTCCGTCCGAGAATGGCGCCCGCGACGGGTAGGTCCGCCGGGCAGTAGCCGTCGAACCAGAAGTGGTGCTCGGACAGCCAGATCGAGTCAAAGCCGAGCTCTTCGGCAAGCTCCGCGTCCTCGAGCACGTCGCGGTAGAGCTTGACGTGGTGGTCGGGCCGCTGCGGAACCGACTGCATGCCGAAGATGCCGACACCGAGCCTCATGTCCCGATCCCCAGGAGCAAGGCCGCCAGCGCCGCGTCCTGCGTGCCGTTTCCAACCGATTTGTAGATGGTGATGTCGTCGGGGCTCGTGCGGCCGGGCGCGACGCCGAGGACGACTTCGCCCAGCTCTCGAACTGCGTGCTCATCGATGAGCCCCTCCCGCAGGGCGCCGACGATCTCACCGGACTCCTCGAGACAGGTGGGGCGATGGTCGACGCGGATCGCTGCCGCGCGCGCCAGCAGCTGGGGCTCGACTTCAGAAGCGGCCGCGCGGCCGCTTCCGACCATGGCGACATGTGTCCCCGGTTCCACAGCGGAGGCGGGGAACAGAGCCGAGGTCGAGTTGGTCGCGGTGACCACAACATGAGCTCCCCTTAACGCCTCGTCCGCTGTGACCGCCTTCGCGCCGGAATGCTGCGCCGCCAGGCGGCGCGCAGAATCCTGGTTGCGACCGACGATGCGGATCTCGCCAAAGTCCCGCTCGCGCGTCACCGCCCTCAGGTGCGCGGCAGCCTGCGGACCGGTGCCGAAAACGGTCAGCACCGAGGCATCGGCTCTCGCGAGCAGCCGAACCGAGACCGCGCTGCACGCCGCCGTCCGCACCTCTGTGGCGGCTCGAGCATCGAGCGTCGCAAGTGGCCGGCCGGTGCTGGATTCGAAAACCGTGAGCGAACCCTGGAGGCGTTCCAGCCCGCGCGCGGGGTTGTTGGGCCGAACGTTGATCACCTTGACGCTCAGTACGTCGAATTCGGTCAGCACGCCCGAGATCAGGAAGGTGCCGGCTCCGTCGCCGAGGTCGATGTGCGCGCGGATCGGCGCCACGGCGGCGCCCCGCGAAACCATGCCAAGCGCGGCCGCCATCGCGTCGGCGACTCTGGAGGGGTCGATCGCCATGATGTCCTCGCGGGTGAAACTCCTATACACCTGCTTCCTCGCGGATGCCGGCGAGCGTTTCGAAAAGCGCCATCGACTCCTCGCCCCTGGAGACAGGGAACTCAAAGATGAGATGGCCAACGCCAAGCTCTACCGCTCGCCGAAAATCCGCGACCACCTCCTCGCGAACGCCGCGGAACGGAGTCCGGCCGGCGGTCACGAACTCGGCGCTCTTCCATCCCTGCTCGGAGGGTGACTCGGTGATGGCTGAGCGGTCGGCAGCGACCTGGAGGCCGGTGCGCATCGCCACCTCCATACCGCCGAGCTCGCGGCCCTCGGCCGCCAGCTCGTGGGAAAGCCGGTCGAGAGCGATCTCGAGCTCTTCGAACGTCTGCCCGTCTCCGATCCACCCGTCGCCGAATCTCACCGCCCGACGCAGCGCGGCCGTGGATGCGCCGCCGATGAAGATCGGCAGGCGGCGGTTCGAATGCGGTCTCGGCGCAAAGTGAAAGTCCGCGAAGTCATACACGTCGCCGTGAAACTCAGGCTGGTCGGATTCCCAGCAGGCGCGTATCACCGCGAGCGCTTCGTCGGCGATTCGCGCACGCCGCTTGTGAGGCACGCCGATGAGGTTGGATTCGCTCTCGAGCCAGCCGAGGCCCGCCCCAAAGATGAGCCTTCCGCCCGACAGCTGGTCGGCGGTCGCCAGCATCTTGGCGAGCACGAGCGGGTGCCTGTAAGGAACGATGAGGATGGCGGCGCCGATCTGGACCCGGCTCGTGATCCCGGCCAGGTACGACATGACGGTGACCGCCTCGTAAAAGGTCGGGCCGAACGCTTCGACGCTGGCCGCAGGCACCACGACGTGGTCGGTGACCCAGATCGAGTCGAAGCCGAGCGATTCGCTGAGCTGCGCCGCAAGCCGGATGTTGCCGGCCGTGGCCAGGCGCCGATACGTCGGCAGCACGACCCCCACCTTGACCCGGCGCGCGTTCACGCGAGCTGGAATCCGTGGCGCAGCGGGTCGCGGGAATCGATGCGAAAACGATGCTCGCCGGTGATGAAAGCGGAGCCCGACAGCTCGGGAACGAGGTCGACCCCTCGCTCAACGAGGCGACCGCGAAAGAAAAGACCAAGCAGGTTCTCGCACTCCACCCACCGGTCCAGTCGAAGGCGGCGCGTGGAGTGGAGCTGCGCCATCAGCGCGGAAAAGCACGAGCCGCAGGGCGAGCGGTCCACGGAGTGGTCGCGAAAGACGACGAGGTCCCGGTAGCGTCCGGCTCCAAGCGTCGAGTAAACGAGCGCCGAGACCACCTCGGGCCACGGGCCGAGCCGTTGCCGCGACGCCAGCCACGCCTTCTGCGCCTGCGCTTTCACTTCCATGCCCGCAGCGACCAGCTCGCGGAAGGCGGGAGCGTGCACCTTGACTCCCAGGTCGCCGCCGCGCACGATCGCGATCAGGTTGCCGCCATACGCGAGGTCATAGGCGACCTCTTTGCCGGCCGCCCTGGCGGGCAGTCCGGTCGCCACGCTGCGGCTTGGGACTCCCTCCAGCTCGACCGCGCTGACGCGAGCCCTAGACCCTCGGATGTGCACACGCACCGGCGCGGCGGGCGTGTCGACAGTCAGGACTCCGTCGCGCGGCGGCTTCAGCCGGCCGGTTTCAACCAGCGCGGTCACCGCTCCAATGGTTCCGTGGACGCACATGTCAACGGCTCCCCCTCCGTCCATGAACACGAGGCCCAGGTCGGCCGCCGGGTCGGCGGGTGGAACGACGACGGCACCGAACATGACCACGTGGCCGCGAGGCTCCCACATGAGCGCTTGTCGGAGCTCGCGGTGGCGGCGCAGCAGGTCACGGGACCGATCCTTCATCGTGCGACCGCGCAGCTCGGGAAACCCCTTGAGCACGATCCGGGTTGGCTCCCCCAACGTGTGCGTGTCGATGGTCTCGATGATCCTGATGGTCATTTGCGGGCCGAGATCGATAGCTCATCGCGGACTGAGGCGGCCACCTGGCCCCACAGGTGGATGGCCCGCTCGGAGCGAGCGGGGTCCTGGCCTGGGTAGTCGAGGCGGAGGACGAAATGCAGGCGGTCCCCGAACATCCGGTGATAGTCGAGCACCTGCTCGGCGACCTGCTTCGTGTTCCCGAGGATCAAGCGATGGTTCTCACGCCGAACTTCACGCACCGCGCGCCCGGCCCAGCGGTCGTAGGTCTGCCTCAGGTAGGTGAAGCCTTCGCGCATCTCCTCCCACGGGTCTGTGTCGTCGCTGACGAACCCGTAGTTGAAGAATGGCAGCTCCATGCCGGGCGTCCCTTTGTAAGCCGCGTCATAGAGCGCGACCAGACGCGAGATCTCGTCGAGCGGAAGAGAGGGGTCGATCATGTAGCTCTTTCCACGCTCCGCGGCGCGGACGGCGTCACGGTCGATGACGCCATCACCGGCCAGCATGATCGGCGGCCCACCCGGAGTAAACGGCGCGGGCGTGATCGCGACCGAGGAGATGTTGTAAAAGCGACCGTGGTGCGTGAACGACTCGCCGGTAAACGCTTTTTCGAGGATCTCAGCGATTTCGTCGAGCCTCGCCTCGTCGGTCTCGGGAGCGATCGCCATGCCCGCGAACTCCTCAGGGCGATAGCCGGTGCCGAGCCCTAGCACGAAGCGTCCACCGCTCAGGAGGTCGGCGGCGATGGCATCCTCGGCCAGCCTGATGGGGTTGTAGAAGGAGGCGATCGCCACGCTCGTACCGGCGATCAATCGTTTGGTCGCCCCTAGTACGGCGGCGCACACGGGGATCACCGCTGCCGCATACCCGTCTTCCGCGAAGTGATGCTCTGCGATCCAGAAAGAGTCGAGACCCAGGTCTTCAGCCAGGCGAGCGTGGCGGAGCATGTCCTCGTACAGCTCGCGGTGAGTACGCATGGAATCGGGCGGCCTTTGCGTGCTGTACATGCCGATGCCAAACTTCATCGAGACGTCTCCCGGGCGGCGGTCGATCGCACTCCTCGCATCGACAGCACGTAAACGAAAGCGGCCGCGATCGCCCCCACCATCAGGAGCGTGGTCGCAGTCATCGCGACCTGGATGCCACGGCGATCGGCAACGGCCCCGGTGATCAGGGCGCCGCCGTTGCCCAGGCCGAGTCCGACCCCCATGATCAGGCTCGAGGCGGTGCCGATGAAGGCCGGCAGCAATCGCTGTGCGAGCGCGGTCACCTGTGCCTCAGACGCGAACATGAGCACACCCGCTCCGACCATCCAGGGGACGAGGATCGACGTCGGCAGCCATGGCACGGGCAACAGCCCGAGCAGGCCGGCGATCAGCGACACCACCACCACGGGCGCGCTCCCGATGCGCTGGGCCACCGCCCCGCCGATCAGGGCGCCCACCGAACCGGAGAAGAGGAAGGCGGCGAGCGCCAATGCTCCCAGCCCGAGGCTGCCGGTTCGAAAGACCACCAGCGTCGGTAGAAAGGTGAGATAGGCGGTCAGCACCGCCGAGCGGAGAATCGAGACGAGCAGCAGCATCGTCAGCGGAAGGGCGACGGCTCGCACCGAATCCGCCGCCGTTGCGCTCCCAGGTTGCCTTGGCACAGGACGCATCCAGGTCGGGTAAGCGCGTACGAAGAGCGCAGCGGCGATGACGGCGGGGATCAGCGTGACCAGGGTCGCGCGCGGACCGAACCTGGAGGCAAGCGGGACGATGAGAAGCGACATGATCCCGGTGCCGACCGACGCACCGGTGAAGAACATCGCGATGCCCCATTCCGGGCTGCTCGCGCTGGCGCGCGAGGCCTGGGCGACGGACTGGGGGTGGAAGGCGGCGATTCCAAATCCTGAGATGAGCACCAGGATGACCATCTGCGAGTAGTTCGTCGCGAAACCCGTGAGTCCCATACCAAGGCCCGCCACCAAGAGGCCGGCGGCCGCCATCGGAAAAAGTGGATAGCGGTCGTGCACGAACCCGAAGAGCGGCTGGGTGATGCTGGACGTCATCAGCAGGAGGGTGGACAGCGCACCGGCCTGGGCCAGGTTGATGTGCAGCTGCGTGACGAACAGGGGGAGCAGCGCGAAGAGGAGCGCCCCGTTGGAATCGATCACGAGGTGACCGACCGTCATCAGCCAGAGCCGCGGCCGCAGCCCAAACAGCAATGCCGGCGGCGTGGCCTCTGGCGGCGAGGCGGGCCGGCCGCGCGCCGGCCGCATGTTCAAATACGCCGGGCGCGCGCAGGGCGCATTTTCAAAAGAGCAACCACCCGCCATCGACCACCAACACGTGGCCGGTGACGTAGTCCGCTTCCTCGGAGCACAGAAAGAGGACGGGTCCGACCATGTCCTCGGGCTTACCGAGGCGGCCGAGCGGGATCTTGGCCGAGGCCCTGGCCATCTTCTCGTCGGTGTCCAGGACGCGCAAAGTGAGGTCGGTCATGATCGTGCCGGGCGCGACCGCGTTCACATTGATGTGGTAGGGCGCCAGCTCGGCCGCCACCGAGATGGTGAGCTGGCGAACGCCCCCCTTGCTGATGTCGTAGGCGGTCTCCGGCGTCGACGACGACACGAAGGCGGCTGTCGACGCGAAGTTCACGATCTTGCCGCGGCGCTTCGGGATCATGACCCGGGCAGCCTCCTGCGTGGCGAAGAACATGCCCTTGAGATTGACGCCCAGCTGCCTGTCCCAATCATCCTCGGTGTAATCGACCAGGGGCTTCGCGATGCCGATCCCGGCGTTGTTGATCAGGATGTCGACGCCACCGAACTCCGCGAGCGCCTTCTCAAAAAGCCGGTGGACGTCCGCGACGCTGCTGATGTCGACGTCGACGGCCAATCCGTGGCCGCCCGCCTTCAGGATCTCGTCGACGACCGCGTTCGCCGCGGCACCGTCAACCTCGGCGACGACGACATTGGCGCCCTCAGCCGCCAGTGCAAGAGCGGTCGCCCGACCCATGCCACGGCCCGCGCCGGTGACGATGGCGGTCTGGCGGGCAAATCGCATCGGTTGCATTCTAATTGGCTAACGAGCGTTCGTTTAGGATGCCACGATCGTCGTGAAAATGACGCGCCGGGTATATGATTTGCCGGCTCGCTCGGCCCATTGGGAGGGGACGCTTTTGCTGGACAAGTATTTCGACGAGTTGGCCGTGGGCGATGTGTTCGAAGGCACTCGCGGCCGAACGATCACCGAAACTGACATCGCGCTGTTCAGCGCGGTCAGCGGAGACTGGAGTCCCCTGCACAACGACGCGGCGGCTGCCGCCAAGGGCCAGTTCGGGACGCGCATCGCGCATGGTCTTCTGCTGGTCTCGATGATGACGGGCATGGCCCCGATCTCCGGAAACAAGGTCGTGGCGCTCTACGGGTTTGACCGCATCCGCTTCGTGAACCCGGTCCTGCTCGGCGACACGATCACGTACACGTCAAAGATCGCAGGCCTGCAGCCGAAGGGCGAGCAGCGCGGAATCGCTGACCTCGCCTTTGAAATCTGCAACCAGCACCAGAGCGTCTGCGTCGCCGGGACGATCAAGATCCTCCTCCACAAAACACCCGGTTCATGAACCCTGAGCGCCTTAGACAGGCGCTCGCGGCCAAGCAGGTGCTGTACGGCACCTGGGTGCAGACCCCAAGTCCTGAGGTCGTTGAGATCCTCGGCTGGTCCGGCTGGGACTTCGTCATCCTCGATCTCGAGCACGGCCCTTATGGGCCCGAGGGTCTGCCCCACCTGATCCGCGCGGCGCAGGCGTCGGAGACCACACCGTTCGTCCGGGTTCCGCTGAGCGCACCCCAGGAAGTCGGCAAGGCGCTAGACCTCGGCGCCGCGGGCATCGTCGTGCCCGGCGTCAGCTCAGCAGCGGCCGGCTCGGCCGCGGTTCACCTGACTCGTTTCCCGCCGCGTGGCGGCCGCGGCTCCTCGCCCTCGACCAGGCAGCTGCATTACTCGGCTCTGCCCTTCACATCCCTCACCGCGAGCGACGCGCCTCAGCCGCTCGTGGTGCTTCAGGTCGAGGCGCGCCTGGCCACGTCAGACCTGGGCAGCATCCTCGCGATCGAGGGCCTCGACGTGGTGTTCATCGGTCCTTATGACCTGTCGACATCGCTAGGTCTGCCCGGGCAGTTCGACCATCCGAAGGTGCGGGAGGCGATCTCCGAGATCGTGAATCGGGCGGGTGAGCGAGGAATCGCGGTGGGCATCTGGGTGCCCGATGCGCAGGCGGCCCGCTTCTGGGTGGGCCAGGGCGTCCGCTTCGTAACCGTCAGCAACAACGAGCTGATGCTGTTCAATGCCTCGGCCGACCTGAGGAGCTCGCTCGCCAAGCATGGCTGAGACACGTTCACGGATCCCACTCGAGCCGGTCTACGGGCAGGCCGAGATGGAAGCCGCGGGAGCCACCGACCCCGAGCCGCCTGGGCAGCCGCCGTTCACTCGCGGAATCACGCAGCGGATGTATGCGGAGCGCCCGTGGATCATGGGCCAGTACGCCGGCTTCGGATCGGCCGAGCAGACCAACGCGAGGTTCAAAGACCTTCTGAGGGCCGGCCAGACCGGATTCTCGGTGGCGCTGGATCTGCCGACGCAGCTTGGCCTCGACTCGGATCATCCACACGCCCGCGGAGAGGTGGGCAAGGTCGGGGTCGCCATCGATTCCCTCGCGGACATGGAGGTGCTGTTCGAGGGCATCCCGCTCGAGAGCATCCGCCAGGTTCGGACCACGGCCAATTCGATAGGGCACCTGTGGCTGGCGCTCAACGTTGCTCTCGCCGAGAAGAAGGGACAGGACCCCGGTGCAGTGCGGATCCTTATCCAGAACGACGTCCTCAAGGAGTACATCGCGCGCGGCACTCAGATCTATCCGCCCCGCGCGGGCCTGCGCATCGCCGCCGACGTCATCGAGTACTGCGCGCGGCACCTCCCGAGCTGGACGCCTCTTTCCATGAGCGGCTACCACATTCGCGAAGCGGGCGCCAGCGCGGTCCAGGAGCTTGCTTTCACGTTTGCCAACGGGATCGCCTACTGCGAGGCGGCCGTCGAGCGGGGGCTCACCGTGGACGATTTCGCGCCCTCTTTATTCACATTCCTCACCGCCGACATGGAGCTCCTCGAAGAGGTGGCGAAATACCGCGCCGCACGCAGGGTTTGGGACGGCATCATGGGCGGCCGGTTTCACGCCCAGAACCCCGACAGCCGCGCGCTGCGCATCTTCGCCTTCTCGGCGGGTTCCAACCTGACCGCTCAGCAGCCGTTGGTGAACGTCGTCCGCGTGACGTTGAACGCGCTGGCAGCCGTCCTCGGGGGCGTCCAGACGCTCCACACCTCGGCGTATGACGAGGCGCTTGGCGTTCCCACTGAGGAGGCTGCGACCCTTGCGCTCCGGACTCAACAGGTGATCCTCGAGGAGACGGGTCTGACCAAGGTGGTCGATCCGCTAGGCGGCTCGTATGCGATTGAGGCGCTGACCGCGGAGCTTGAGCATCGCGTGCGCGCCGAGATGAGCAAGATCGAAGAATTGGGAGGGGCGCTGGCCTGCATCGAATCAGGCTGGTTCAAGGAGCAGATCGCAGAGGCCGCATACCGCGTCCAGATGGAGATTGACAGCGGTGAGCGCAGGGTCGTCGGCGTTAATTGCTTCGTCGTCGACGATGGCAGTCGCGGACCACAGCCTTTTGCAATTGATCCGTCGATCGAGGCGGACCAGGTCGAGAGGCTGCGCCGGGTGCGCGAGTCGCGCGACGCACGGGTCGTGCGCGATGCTCTGACCGGCCTGGCGGCCGCAGCGCGAAACGGGTCATCGATCGTGCCCCCGACGATCGAGGCCGTGCGCGCCTACGCGACCGTAGGCGAGATCAGCGAGACGCTCCGTGGTGTCTTCGGCTCGTATCAGCCGGATGCGGTTATCTGAGATATGAGCGGGAACCCGGATGGTTCCCGCTGCGCGCAAGCGGCGATAAGGATGGGACTTACTGATTGCATCGCCCGGTCGGCTTCGCCGACGGGGCTGCTCACTCTCCGGTATAGGGAGACCCGGGGCTAGCCGTCTACCCTCACGATGACCGCTTCGCCCTCGCCAATGCCGCCGCACAAGGTGGCCAGGCCGTAATAGGGACGCGAGTCTTTCGCCGCCGCCCGCCTGCGGCGAAGCTCGTACATCAAGGTCATGATCATCCTCGCGCCGGTGGCGCCGGTGGGATGGCCGATGGCGATTGCGCCGCCGTTCACGTTCGTCTTGTCGCGAATTGCCTCTGCTTTCTTTTGATCGCGCCCGGCCATGATCAGCGTCGATACGAGCGGCACCACCGCAAACGCCTCGTTGATCTCGATCAGATCGATGTCGTCGATCGTGAGGCCGGCTTTGGCGAGTGACAGGCGTGCCGATTCGGCTGGGATCGACGCGATTCTGTCCGGATGGCCGGAGGCCATGGCCCACCCCAGCAGCGTGGCCAGAGGCTCCTTGCCCCGCCGTTTTGCCTCTTCCTCCGACATGAGCACGATGGCTGAGCTGCCCGTGTTCAGGCCGGGGGCGTTGCCGGCGGTGACCGTCGGGCTGCCATAGATGGTCGGCAGCTTCGCCAGCTTCTCCAGGGAGACGTCCGCGCGGGGCGACTCGTCGTCCGCGAATGGGATCGGTTCACCCCGCTCTTGCGGCACGAAGATGGTCATCAGCTCATCTTTGAAGTTGCAGGCTGCCTTGGCTTTGAAATAGAGCTCGTTGCTCCGGACCGCCCAGCGGTCCTGCTCTTCCCGGGTGATGCCGAACTCAACCCCTTCCTCACCGGCCTGGACGGCGCGCGGCTTGCCGGTCATCGGATCCGCGATGACAAGCTGATCCTTGAGGTGCACGTCACCCAGCCGGTGACCCCACCGAAAGTCGGTCAGGAAATAAGGCACCCTGCTCATGTTCTCGGCGCCGCCGGCAAGCGCCACCGCGACCTCGCCCAGCCGGATGGAGCGCGAAGCCATGTTCACCGCGGCCATCGAGGAGCAGCAGGCGCGGTCCACCGTATAGGCGACCCGGTCAGTGGGGATACCCGCCTCGATCAGGAGCTGGCGGGCGATCGATCGATCGCCTCCAGGGAGGTTGACTCCGGTCGCCACCTCTTCCACATCTTCCGGGGTTATCCCAGCTCTGCGAATGGCCTCGGCGGCGACCAGTCCCCCTAGCTTTGGAAGGGTGAAGTCCTTCAACGTACCGCCGAATTTCCCGAACGGGCTGCGAACGGCGCTGATGACGGCAACCTCTTCGCGGCTCACAGACACCTCTCTTTCAATCAGATGACCCCATCCGCCTTGAGGCGGACTACCTGTTCGTCGGTATAACCCAGCAATTCGGTGAGGACTTCCGAGTTGTGCTGGCCGAGAAGTGGGGCCGGCGCGGTGAGCGGCTCCGGATCACTGGACATCTTGGCAACCGGCCCGACCAGCTTGACAGGACCGAGGATCGGATCGGTCACATCGATCATCAGGCCCCGGGCCGCGACCTGGGGATCGTCGAAAATCTCCTTGGCGTCCTGCACGGGGCCGATGGGCAAACCCACAGCGAGCAGCCTGGTCGTGGCGTCGCCTTTGGTGTGGTTGCCGAACCAGTCGTTGATGATCTCGCCCAGCCAGCCGGACATGTTCTTTGCCCGTTCCGGGCCCGAGGTCGCGCCGTCACGGCCGACCAGGTCCGGTCTCTCGATGGCCTGACAGAACTTCGCCCAATCGCCTTCGGTGGCGACGATCAGGCCGATCCAACCGTCCAGGCACTGGAAGGGCCCCCATGGCGCCATGAACAGCTCTCGACCTCTTTGAAGAACCTGGTTGGTCAAGGAGTACGCCGTGACCGAGCGCTCGGCCAGGCCGATGATCGTGTCGTACATCGAGATGTCGATGTACTGCCCACGACCGGTCTGGGCACGCTGGTAAAGAGCCAGCATGATGGCGTAAGCCGCGTTCATTCCGGACACGATGTCGCCGAGCGCGACGCCGAGCCACGTCGGCGGGCCGTCCGCCTGACCGTTGGTGTTCAGCAGGCCGCCCATGGCCTGGGCCACGATGTCGTAGGCCGGCCGCTTGCTGTACGGGCCTAGGTAGCCTTCCATACTCCCGAAGCCGGAAATACAGGCATAAATCAGGCGCGGGTTGCGCTCCGACAACGCCTTGTAGCCGATTCCCATATCGTCGAGGAGGCCCGGCCGGAAATTCTCCACCACCACGTCCGATTTCTCTGCCAGCTCACCGAAGAGTCGACGGCCCTCGTCGCTCTTCAGGTTGAGGGTCAAGCTGCGTTTGTTGCGATTGAATCGAAGGAAGTAGCCGCTCTGCATTTCGCCCTTGTCGTTCTTTATGTGAGGCGCTCCGCCGCGGGCCGTGTCGCCGCCTTCGGGCCGCTCGACTTTGACGACGTCGGCTCCCTGGTCGGCCAGCATCATGGTGCAGTAAGGACCGGCGACCTGAACTTCAAAAGCCAGCACCCGAATGCCATCGAGAGGTTTGGCCTTCCGGCTCATCTCGATCGAATCATCGCAGTTACCGAAACTCCGGCAGAACACGCTCTCCGAGCAGCCGCAAACCGTTTTCGTGGTCCAGGCCGAAAGGCGCGCCGAACTCGACCCGGGTCGCACCCGCGTCGAAAATGTCGCGAACCTGGCGGGCCACCTGCTCCGGCGTACCGGAGAATGCGAACCGATCGAGCAGCTCATCGGGGATGAGGCGGCCGGCGCCCCGCTCGTCGCCTGCGCGCAACAGCCGTCCGATCTCTTCCACCAATGGCGCCGGCACATGGATCGTCGGGTCAAGGCCCGCGACGACCTCGAAGTACATCGCGACGGCCGACCTCGCGCGTTCCCTGGCCGCGGCCCCGTCAGCGTCGACAACGGTGACGGCGCCCAGCACGACGCCGATCGAGCCGGCATCGCGTCCGGCAAGAGCCGCGCCTTGCGCCAGGCGCGACCGCATCACGGGCACGAGCTCCGCGTTCGAGCTGCCTCCGATCTTTAGTTCAGCTGCGATCTCGCCTGCAAGCGCCGCGGTGCGCTCGCCCCAGGTTCCGACCATCAGCGGGACCTGCTTCCGTACGAGATCGAACTCCAGGCGAAAGCCTGGCGCGACGGTGAAAATTTCGCCGCGGAAACCCGTGTTCTCGCCGGCCAGCAGGCTGCGCACGATCTCCGCCGCCTCCCGGATCGCGCGCACCGGTCGCCGCTGGGGAACGCCGATCGAGCTCATCCAGGCGCCCTTCGCGATCCCGAGGTAGGCCCTCCCGTTCGAAGCCACGTCGAGCCCGGCGATCTGGGCCGCGATCTCGACCGGGTGTGTGGTGAATGGGTTGAGGCAGGCCGGGCCAAGCGCCAGTCGATGCGTCGCAGCCGCAACTTCCAATAGAGGTTGAATCGGGGACTGATAACCGAGGTCGGCGAACACGCTGACGACGTCGAAACCCAGCTCCTCCGCAAGGCGCCCGAGCCGGCCGTACTCGGACACCCGGCGGTCCCCGCGCAGCCCGATCCCGAAACGCGCCGGCCTCACGTCAGCGCCTCGGTCGGAATCCTCCTCCGCCGTATGCGCTCGATCCGCATCACGAGCCGTTCTTCGGGGTCCGGGCACGTCACCAGAGAGTCCTTCTCGAGCCAATCGCCTGCGGGTTGCTTCCGCTGCTTGGCAGCCAGCAGCGGCAGCGCGGCAGCGATGGCGAACATGCAGAAATGGCGACCGTCGGGAATTCGGACTCGGCTTGACTCAGTCACCTCGAAATAGTCCCCGACCTGCAGCCCGCAGACCGACCGGCCTTCGATGCGATCGACCGTGATGCGGAGGTCGTACAGCGACGTAACCGCCCGCCGCCGCCCCGCGGAAAACGAGCGTTCATTCATCCCGGAGTCGGAATAGTATTGCAGCCCCGGTTGCCAACGAGCGTTTCCTGACTTGATCTCTTGGGTTAATTCGGGCGCGAGAGGAAAGGAGAAGACAGATGGTCGCAGCCAGAAGGCCTGGAAGTACGTTCATGGCGAGCGCGGTGTTAGCTGCGTTCGTTGTTCTCACCGCCTGCGGTGGCGGCAGCACGACCCCCACCAACCACGTCCTCGTCATCGACAAGTCGTTCGACATGAAGACGGCCGACCCTCAGCGCGAGTTCGAGGTGTCGGGCGGCATCGTGGCCAAGGCGCTGTACAGCACTCTTCTCACCTTCAAGGGCTCGGATTCCGCGACACCTGTGCCCCTCGTGGCAAGCTCGTACACCGCCTCATCGGACGCCAAGACCTTCACGTTCAAGCTGCGCACAGACATCAAGTTCTCCGATGGAACACCACTCACCTCGGCGGACGTCGCCTTCTCGTTCAACCGGCTCATCAACATCAAGGGCAACCCTTCGTTCTTGCTGAGTGGAATCACCGTTTCAGCGCCGGATGCCTCTACGGTGGTGCTGACCTCGAGCACCCCGAACCCAGCAATTCCTTTCATCATCCCCAACCCGGCCCTCGGCATTGTCAACTCCAAGGTCGTCAAGGCCCACGGCGGCACCGACCAGCCGGGTGCTGACAAGTCCGACACCGCCGAGGCGTTCCTCAACACGACATCAGAAGGTAGCGGCCCCTACACGCTCAAGTCCTTCAGCACCACCACCGAGGTCGACCTGACCGCGAACCCAAGCTACTTTGGCAGCCAGCCCTTCTACAACACGGTCGTGATCCGGAACATCCAGGCCCCGACTCAGCTGATCGACATCCAGAAAGGCACCAACGAGGTCGCCATAGACCTTTCGTCAGACCAGGCCGCGTCGCTCAGCGGCAACACGTCGCTCCAGGTCAAGGCGAGCCCGGGACCGAACGTCTTCTTCCTGCTCGCAAACGACAACCCGAAGATCTCCAAGACCACGCCCAACCAGCACTTCCAGAACGCGATCCGGTACAGCCTCGACTACGCGTCGTACGTGCAGCTCGCCGGCGCGGGCGCAATCCAGACCCCCGGCGTGGTCCCAAGCATGTTCCTTGGCGCGCTGACGCCGGCGGATAACGCCAAGTTCGACCTGACCAAGGCCAAGGCCGAGCTCGCCGCTTCGGGCATCTCGAACCCTACCGTGAACCTCGGCTTTCCGAGTGACTTCACCCTGAACGGCATCTCGTTCAGCACGCTCGCCCAGAAGGTCCAGGCCAACCTGCAAGCAGCGGGGATCACGGTCAACCTGACCGGAAGCCCGATCTCGACGGCGCTGGCCGACTACCGGGCCGGCACCGAGCAGCTGGGACTCTGGCTGTGGGGACCTGACTACCCCGACCCCAACGACTACCTGGTATTCCTGCCCGGCCAGCTCGTCGGTTTGCGCGCGGGCTGGGCGGCCGGCTCTGACCCGAGCCTCGAGGCCCTGGGCGTGCAGGCGAGCTCGAGCACCAACAACACGGCCCGAGGTCAGCTCTTTCAGCAGATCCAGCGGCAGCTCAACACCGATGGTCCGTTCTTCCCGTTGATCCAGCCGGGGCAGGTTGTGGTGGCGACCAAGGGCGTGACCGGCGCCGACTACAACCCGACCTGGACGATTGATCCAGCCGGCGTCGGCGGCTAGGCACGATCTGAAGCCGGGGTGGCGGCTCCCGCTGCCATCCCGGCCCTTCGTCAGGTTCCTGGCCCGGCGACTCGCCGCACTGATCCTGCTCGGCGTCGGCATCACCTTCGTCGCGTTCGTCCTGACGGAGCTGCTGCCGGGCGATCCCGCGGCTGCGAACCTTGGACAGCGCGCGATCGCCGACCCTGCCGCCGTCCAGGCGTTCCGCGAGCACTACGGCCTGGACAAGCCATTGCCCGTTCAATACGTGGTCTACCTCCAGCACCTGGTCCAGGGCGACCTCGGGCAGTCGGAGCAGAGCCACCGGTCGGTCCGCGCCGACCTCAGCGAGTACGTGCCCGCGACCGCCGAGCTGGCCGTCACGTCGATCTTGATCGCCTACGCGCTGGGGATCACGCTTGGCATGATCTCCGCGGTCCGCCGCAACAAGCTCACCGACCAGGTGCTGCGCGTGGTCTCGCTCGGCGGCATCTCGATGCCCACGTTCTGGCTCGCGCTGGTCGCGCTGTACGTCTTCTTCTTCAAGCTCGGCTGGGTGCCGGGGAGCGGCCGGCTCGACCCGGGGATCCTGGCGCCTCCGCACGTGACCGGTCTCTTCACAGTCGACGCCCTGCTTTCCGGGCAGTTCGACGTGATGACAAACGCCTTCCAGCACCTGATCCTGCCGGCGTGTGTGCTCGCCGCCTACAACGTTGGGCTCCTGACCCGGTTCACGCGGTCGGCCGTGCTCGAGGTGATCAACAACGACTACGTGCAGGCCGCTCGCGCGAAAGGCTTGCCGGAGCGGACCGTGATCATGAGGCACGTCTTGCGCGCGGCGCTGCCTCCGATCATCACGGTGGGCGGTCTTGCCTTCGCCAACGTGATGACGGGGACCGTGCTCGTGGAGAGCATCTTCGCCTGGCCCGGCATCGGTCAGTACGCATTCCATTCGGCGACCACGCTGGACCTGCCGGCCATCATGGGCGTCAGCCTCTTCGTGGCGGTGGTCTACATCGTCGTCAACTTCACCGTCGACATCCTGTACGGCATCGTCGACCCGCGGATCCGGGTGGCATGAGCGTCCAGCCCCTGCCCTTGCGTTTTCGGCTGGGCCTGCGGCGGCGACCTGGCACTCCCGGCTCCGCGTGGCGCCAGCCGCTCGCCATCGTCGGGATGACCCTCGCGGGGGCGTGGATCCTCGTCGCCATCTTCGTGCCGCTGATCGCACCGTACGATCCGCTCACCCAGACCTCACAGCTGACCCTCGCGCCCAGTGCCGCCCACCTGATGGGGACGGACGAGCTGGGACGCGACGTCTTCACCAGGGTGCTGTGGGGCTCGCGCCTGTCGCTGCCGATTGCGTTCGCGCTGGTCGTCGCGGCGGTCGCCGTCGGCGGCGCGCTTGGCGGAATGGCCGGCTATTTCGGCGGCTGGGTCGATGAGGTCGTCATGCGCGCAACCGACCTGGTGTTCGCCTTCCCGACCATCATCCTGGCCATGGCGGTCACGGCCGCGCTCGGGCCGAGCCTCCCACATGCGGTGCTGGCGGTCCTGGTCGTCTTCTGGCCTTCGTACGCCCGCGTCGTGCGTGGCCTCGTGCAGTCGCTTGGCCAGGCGGACTACGTGGCCGCGACCCGACTCCTCGGCGCTTCGTCGCTGCGCGCCCTGGTGGTGGACGTGCTCCCAAACGTCGCCGGACCGGTGCTTGTCCTCGCGACGCTCGACCTGGGCAATGCGGTCCTGCTGCTGGCCGGCCTGTCGTTCCTCGGACTCGGCGCGCAGCCAGGCCCTCCGGAGTGGGGCTCGATGGTCAACACCGGGACGCAGTACTTCGAGCGGTGGTGGATGGGCACGTTTCCGGGCTTCGCGATCCTGTCGGTGGTGCTCGCCTTCAACTTCCTCGGCGACAGCCTGCGCGACGCGCTGGACCCGCGGACGTCGTGGGCCGTCAAGGAACGCAAACCGTGAACACCCTGCTCTCCGTCCAGGGGCTGCGCATCCGGCTGCCCACCGCCGCGGGGCTGGTCACAGTGGTGGATGGCATCGACTACGAGATCGAGGCGGGTCAGGTCTTCGGCATCGCCGGTGAGAGCGGCAGCGGCAAGACGATCTCGGTGCTGGCCCTGCTCGGCCTGCTTCCCGATGGAGCGCAGGTCGAGGGCAAAGCCCTGTTCGACGGTCGGGACCTGTTGAAGCTGAGCCGAAGGTCGCTTCGTGACGTGCGCGGCGCCGAGATCGCGATGGTCTTTCAGGACCCGATGACGTCGCTGCATCCGATGCTGACGATCGAGCGGCAGCTGACCGAGCACGTGCGCTTCCACCTCGGGTTGAGCGCGGCGCAGGCGCGACAGCGGGGGGCCGAGCTGCTGCACGAGGTCCGCATTCCGGATCCCGACAGCGCCCTCGCCGCCTACCCACACCAGTTCAGCGGCGGCATGCGCCAGCGCATCGCGATCGCGATCGCACTCGCATGCAGGCCCCGCGTGTTGATCGCAGACGAGCCGACCACCGCCCTGGACGTCACCGTGCAGGCCGGCATCCTTCGCCTGCTCGACGACCTCCGCCGCCGATCCGGGCTCTCGGTCGTGATGATCACCCACGACCTCGGCGTCATGTCCTCGATCGCCGGCTGGCTGACCGTGATGTACGCGGGCCGGGTGGTGGAGTCAGGGCCGACCGGCGAGGTGCTCAGCCGCCCGCGGCACCCCTACACCGCAGGCCTGCTCGCCGCCCTCCCCCACCCCGAGGCCGCGGAGGACACCCCGCTCCGCTCCATCAAGGGATCGCCGCCGGCGCCCCAGGCGCGCCCGGACGGCTGCACATTCCATCCCCGATGTCAGTACGCGGTGCCCTCGTGCTCGGTGAACGTGCCCGACCTTGCCCGCATCGGCGACGAGCGCCGCCTCGCCTGCCCGGTCGACCCGCTGGCGGTGCCGGCTTGAGCCTGCTGGAGCTGCGCGACGTCGAGGTCGAGTACCGGCGCGCCGGCCGAGCGATGCGTGCCGTCGCCGGAGCGAGTCTAAGCGTCGATGCGGGGCAGGTGGTCGGGCTCGTGGGTGAGACTGGTTGCGGCAAGTCCACGCTCGCGCGGGCCGCGGTAGGACTGCAGGCGACGAGCGCGGGCTCCGTCTGGTTCGAGGGCAGGAAGCTCATGGCTCTCGGCCGCCGCGCGCGGTCGCGCCGCGACGCGCGGCTGCAGATGGTCTTCCAGAACCCCTTCAGCTCGCTGAATCCGCGGCGCAAGGTGGGCGACCAGATCGCTGACGCGATGTCAATCCTGGGATTGGCGCCGGCCGGCGGGCGGCGCGAGCGCGTGACCGAGCTGCTCGATCAGGTGGGGCTGCCCGCCACGGCCGCGGAGCGGTTTCCGCACCAGTACAGCGGGGGCCAGCGGCAGCGCATCGCGATCGCCCGGGCCCTTGCCGCCGAGCCGTCCGTGATCGTGCTGGACGAGCCCCTATCCTCGCTCGACGCGTCCGCGCAGGCGCAGGTGGCCAACCTGCTGAAAGGCCTCGCCCGCGAGCTGCAAGTGGGCCTGCTCCTGATCTCTCACGATCTTGCGATCGTCCGGCACATCGCCGATGTCGTGAACGTGATGTACCTGGGTCTGGTGGTCGAGACGGCCCCGACCCGCCGGCTCTGGAAGGCGCCGATGCATCCCTACACCGAGGCTCTCATCGAGTCCATCCCGCGTGCCGACGGCTCGGGGTGGCTGCCCGAGGCTCTGAGTGGTGAGGTGCCCGACCCGGCTCGGCCGCCCGCCGGCTGCCGCTTTCATCCACGGTGCGCTTACGCGTTCGATCGATGCCGAACCGATTCGCCTCCGCTCGCCGACGTCAAGGAGGGCCGGCGGGTGGCGTGCTGGCTGCACGCGCCAGGAGGCGAAGAGCGGAGCCCGTCGGCCTTCGCGAAACGGACGTCCGGCTGAGGCTCAGCCGTTCGCGACCAGCTCGACCGGGTATGAGTTGAGCTTCCGGCCGCCATCCTTTTCGCAGACCACGATGTTCTCGATCCGGACGCCGACCTTGCCGTGCCACATGATCGATGGCTCGTCGGTGAAGGTCATCCCGGCCTCGAGAGGCGTCTGGTCCTCTTCCGAGATGAAAGGCCGCTCGTGGACGTCCATCCCGATGCAGTGGCCCATCCGGTGGCGGAAGTAAGCTCCGTAGCCGGCCTCCTCGATCGGTTCCCGGCACGCGCGGTTCACCTCTGCAGCGATCACCCCGGGCTTCGACGCCGCCTGCCCCGCGGCCTGGGCATCGATCATCGCCTTGTGCGCGCGCAGGTATTCGGCATCTGGCTCGCCGCAGAAGATGGTGCGGCCGAAGTCGGAGCAGTACCCGTCCAGGACGGCGCCGAAGTCGAACAGGACGGATTCGCCTTCGCGGAGCGGAAGCTTGCCCCGTTGGTCGATCGATTCGCGCTCGTCAGCCATGCCCATCGACGTGATGTGGGTCGTGAACGACGGGGTCCGGGAGCCACGCGCCCGCATCTCGTGCTCGACGAGCTCGACCAGCTCGTGCATGGTGACTCCAGGCTTCACCGCAGTGGTGACCGCGCCCATCGTCTCGTCGGCGATGCGGCAGGCTTTGGTCATCACTTCGAGCTCTGCTTTCGACTTCACGCGGCGCAGCCGGTTGACCAGCGGTTCGGCGTTGATCAGCCGAGGCGAGCCGAACACGCGGACCAGGTTCATCACGGTCTCGCCCCACAGGCGCGATCCGATGGCGAGGTTCTTCACGCCACCCAGGCTTTTCGCGACCTTGTCGAACATGGCCTGGCCGTCATCGGTCTCATTGACGACGACGAGCTCGCCCGGTGCTCCGTGCGGCAGGTCGAACACGGCAAACATCCGCGGCAGAAGAAAGGTCGGTTCCCGACCGGGGCGGAAGAAGGCGCCGCCCACCCAGCCGTGGGCGTAGGAGACGTTGCCGAACGTCGGGATGTTGCGCTCGAGACCGGTCAGGTACTCCAGGTCTGAGGAGAGACCAAGGAACATCGCATCGATACCTTCCTTCTCCATCTCCCCGGCGAGCCGGCCGCGGCGTTCGGCGTAGTCGAACATGGTGCCTCCTTACTTCTTGTGCCCGTCTCCCGGCCACGGGAGCGGGACCCTGGATTCGGACATGACCCTCGGAAAATGCGGCATGAGGACCTCGGGCGCGAGGTGGCGCGATACCAGCGTCATCGTTTGTTCGAGGTCCGCGCCGGCCGGAAGATCGATGAAGAGATGCGTCACTCCGGCGGCCGCCCACGCGGTCACCAGCTCGCGGTCGGGCTCAAGCTTTCCGCTGATCGTCGCGAGGCCGGGCTCCACCAGCTTCGGTTGTTTGATCTGAACCGGCTTCCGCGCGACCGCCGGCAGCCCTGACGAGACGCCGGCCTCCGCAGCCGCTGGTCCCGTGACCCAGAACGGCATGTCGAGCTGCGCCGGCTTGGGCGTGATGGAGATCGATTTGGGCGCTGTGGCATTGGCGGGCAGCCCGGCAGGTACCTTCCATGAGGGCCCGTCGTGCTGGATCGGCCGGCTGGCAAGACTTTCCCGCAGGACCGCGATTTCGTCCGCCGCGCGCTCGGCATCGAGCTGTCCCGTGTCCACCATCACGATGGTTCGTCCGTTGTTGACGTTGTCGAGGATGGACAGCTCTTCGGCGATGGTCACGGGGTGCTCAAGGCCGAGCTTCACGCGGACGACCACACGCACGAACTCGGTCGCGGTCGACGCATAGATGGCCGCGTTGATCGCGGTCAGCGGATTCCCGAGGCCGGCAACCACCCCAAAGAGGCCGTGAGCTTCGGCGGCCCTGGCCAGCCTGGCTTCTTGACCTTCCGCGAGGACGAGGCCGATTCTCACGCGACCACCCGATCTCGAAGCGCCGGCAGCACGTGCTCGGCCAGCCGCCGGATCTGTGATTCGAGCGCAGGGCGTGGGGCGCCGTCGAGCATGAGGCGGAAGGCGATGTGGTGGATGCCAATCGCCTCGAGCTCCCGCAGCTGCCGGATGCATTCCTCAGCCGAGCCGCTGATGGTGGTTTCCACTGTGTCGGCGATGGCTTTGTCGGTTTCCTCCGCGAAGTCGGCCTGCTCATGCTCGCCCACCGCGGGCAATGTCCAGCCAAGCCCGGCGTACTGCACGTAGCTGGCGCGCACCCAGTCACGTGCAGCCTCTCGCTCCTTTGGGTCCTCAGTGAGCCAGATGTTGCGCAGCGCTCCCAGGGCGGGTTTGGCGTCCAGCGGCCGGCCGCCCTCGACCCAGCCTTCTTCCCAGACCTTGACCAGCGTCTTGCACCTTTCGAACGGAAGCGCGGCGGAGAACAGGATGGGATGGCCCCGCAAGCCGGCTCGCTTGACCGGCTCAATCAGCTGCGCTCCCATCCAGATCGGTGTGCCTCCCGAACCCTCGGCCGCCTCCAGAATCTCGAGCCCGGCCAGCATCCGTGGAAGGCGCTGTTTGCGCGAGACACCGTGGCCGTCGAACTCGATGTCACGATAACCGAGCCCGACACCAAGGTCCAGGCGGCCGCCAGATCGCTGGGTAAGGTCCTGCGCGACTGCCGCGAGGCGCAGCGGATCCTGCATCGGCAGCAGGAGCATGCCAGTGCCGACCCGGAGCCGCTCTGTAACTGAAAGCACGGACGCAGCTGCGGGCAAAAGGGCCGGGCAGTAGCCGTCGTAGAAAAAGTGATGCTCGGACAGCCAGAGCTCGTCGTATCCGAGCTCTTCCATCAAGATCGCGTACTCGCGCATGTCTCGATATGCTGCTGCCCAGTGGGCCGGCAGCATGGCGGTGTTTTGAAGGCTGAAGAGGCCAACCCCGAAGCGCATAGAGACCTCCGTTAGGGTGAGATGGCGGCAAGCGCGTTGACGGAAGGTTGAAACCGCGACCATAATACCCCGGGCCCACAGAAGAACAAACACTCGTTAGTCACAGGGAGAAGACCGCATGCCGGTCGCAATCGTTACCGGCGCAGGCTCCGGCATCGGCGCCGCGACGGCCAAGGCGCTCTCTGAACGCGGGGATAAGGTCGTCTGCGCGGACCTCAAGCTGGATGCTGCGAAGCAGACCGCCGGTGGGCTGAGTGATGCCATCGCGGTGGAGGTCGACGTCAGCAGCTCCGCCTCATGTGATCGCATGATCGAGCAGGCGTTGCAGCGCTACCGGGACGTGGACAGCATCGTCACCTGTGCCGGCGTTGAGAAGCACGGCCTCGGTCACGAGTTCAGCGAAGAAGACTTCGACTGGATCATCGGGGTGAACCTCAAGGGCACCTGGCTTTCAGCGCGTTCGGCCGTGCGCGCAATGATCAAGGCCGGTCATGGCGGCACCGTGGTGATGATCGGTTCGATCAACTCGGTCGTGGGGAATCCTGGCGCGAGCGCTTACTGCGCTTCCAAGGGTGGCGTGCTCATGCTGGGCAAGACCCTCGCGCTTGATTGGGCTCCTTTCGGGGTTCGGGTCAACATCATCGGCCCGGGCGTGGTCGACACACCGATGTCCGCCCGCAGCCTCGCGGATCCGCAGAAGCGGGCGAAGATGATGGAGCGAACGCCGCTCGGGAGGCCGGCTCCCCCGGCGGAAATCGCATCGGTGGCGGCGTTTCTAACCTCCTCGGCGTCTTCATTCATGACGGGCGCGTACGTGCCAGTCGACGGCGGCACTCTAGCCGCCTGGTGAGCGAAACCCTGCGGCTCGGCGGCAAGGTCCCCAACAGCGGCGAGCTTGCGTTCCGCCTCGGAGGCGCACCCATGGCCGCGATGCTCGAAGCCGCCGGTTTTGACTCGGTGTGGACGAGCGACCACGTGGTGTTTCCGCACGAGGTGAGATCGCGCTACCCGTTTGCCGCCGACGGCCTCGTCACCTGGCCGGTCGATGTCGACTACCTGGAGCCGGTGGTTGCGCTGAGCGCGATGACGTCGGCGACCTCGAAAGCCGAGCTCGGAACATCGGTGCTCATCCTCCCCATGCGCAATCCGATCCTGTTTGCGAAGCAGGCGGCCTGCATCGACGCCATCTCGCACGGGCGGTTGGTGCTTGGCGTCGGAGTGGGATGGTTGCGCGAGGAGTTCGAGGCTCTGGATGCGGATTTCGACGCTCGCGGCGCCGTGCTGGATGAGTGGCTGGGCATCGCCCGCCGCTGCTGGACGGGCTCTGTCGAACCGTTCGAGGGTCGCTTCTACAGGTTGGCCGAGGCCATCTACTGCCGCCCCACGCCCGCCCGTAGGATCCCGGTGCTGATCGGCGGAATGTCGCGGCAAGCCCAGGAGCGGGCCGGCCGGGTCGCCGATGGCTGGCTGGCCCAGTACTCACTGGAAAGCCTGTCCGACAACGGCATCGCCGACGGCCTCGCCGCCTTGCGGCGGGCGGGCGCCGAGGCTGGGAGGCCACAGGCCGAGCTCGATGGTTTTCGGGTCGTGGTTCGCGTGACCGGAGCGGATCGAAAGCTCGATGTTCTGGCAACCAGGCTGGAGTCGCTCGCCTCAGCTGGGGCAACCGAGCTGATCGTCGATGTTGATTGGAGTGATGGCGACGGGCCGTCGCGAAGCTTCGACACGCTGCGTTCGGTTGTTGCTTAAGACACACACCTGGAGGAAATGGAAATGAGCGCGGACCCCACGATCACCATCAAGGAGGCGCCAGAGCCGCGCGGGCCGTATGTCCACGCCCGGCAGCACGGCGGCCTTGTCTACGTCACCGCGCAGATCGGCCGTGACCCGAAGTCTGGCGACTTCGTCAAGGGCGGTTTCGAGGCCGAGTTCAACCAGGCGATCGACAACGTCGAGGCGATCCTCAAGGCCGCCGGCTCCTCATTAGAGCGTGTCGTCAAGGCGCAGATCGAGTTCGTCGAGGAGAAGGACCTCGACGCGATGAACCGCATCTACGGCGAGCGCTTCCACGATCCGCTGCCGGCGCGGACCAGCTTCGGCGCGGCATTCCTGTGGAAGGGCGCGAAGGTGCAGATCGACTGCATCGCGACTCTCGACTGATGACCACAGCCCACCGAGGCGTTGTCAGCCGCCGCGGCCCAAAGCCGACCGGCTCGTACCCCCATGCGCACGCGCACGGCAGCATGGTCTGGGTCACCGCCCAGGCGGGTCGGGACCCGAGCAGCGGAGAGCTCGTCGAGGGCGGGATGGCAGGCCAGATGGACCGCGCGATCAGCAACCTCGAGGCGATCCTCGAGGAGTGCGGGAGCTCGCTCGATCGCGTGATCCGCACCCAGATCATGTACACGGACGCGGCGGACGTCGAGGCGATGGACCAGGTGTATGCCAGGCGCTTCAGCGCACCCCTGCCTGTACGCACAAGCTGGGGCGTCAAATTTCTGGCGGCGGAGCCGGGCACTGAGCTGGTGCGCGTCCAGATCGACTGCGTGGCGCAGGTCGGCTGAATGCGGTACAGCGAGATCTACGAGAAGGGCCTCGAGCGCATCCGCACTGTCGGCATGGAGCCATACCTGGACCTCGGCGCAGAAACCCGCTCGCAGAATCGCCTCAACCGCCAGCACATGGATTCCTTCGTCTTCGAGATGCGCTTGCTCGATTCACAAGCGGCAGACACCTCGACGACCTTTTTCGGCGCGCCGCTACGTGCCCCGATCATGGCCGCGGCGATCTGCGAGTCTCGCATTCTCAAGCGCCTTGCTCCCTGGGATCCCCCCTACCTCGAGCAGATCGCCGCGGGCCTGGCCGATGCCGGCAGCCTGATGTCGACCGGGATGGTGACCCTGGAGGAGCTTGCACGCATCGTCGACCAGGGAGCTCCTGTACTTCACATCGTGAAGCCGTATGACGACGACGATACCGTGCTCCGTCATCTCGAGCGCGCAGCCGAGCTCGGTTGTGTAGCGGTGGGAATGGATGTCGACGTCGTCTTCCTCGAGAAGGCGTGGGATGAGGTGCCGGGTCCGGCGCTTCTCGGTCACAAGACGCTGGATGACATGCGCCGGTTTCGAGCAGCCACCAAGCTGCCATTCGTCATAAAAGGCGTGCTCAGCGCCCATGACGCGAGGCTGGCCCGTGAACTTGGCGCGGACGCCCTGATGGTGAGCTCGCACGGCGGGGAGACGATCGATTACGCGATGCCAGTCCTTCAGGCGTTGCCCATGGTGCGTCATGAGTGTCCGGACCTACCGATTCTCGTTGACAGCGGGTTCCGGCGCGGCACGGACGTGCTGAAGGCGCTGGCCCTCGGAGCGAACGGCGTCGGCATCGCCACGCTTCTCCTCATAGCTTGCGCAGGCGGCGGCCGGGACGGAGTGCGGGCGATGATGGAGGCTCTCTACGAGGAGCTGGCCCGAACCATGTCGATCACAGGATGCCGCTCCGTCGACGAGATCGACCCGGCGATCCTGCATCGGGTCGACGTTCGGCCAGGAGCGGCGAGGTGACAGGAAGGTTCGACGGAAGCGTCGCGGTGGTGACGGGCGCCGGTCGCGGCATGGGCAGGGCAGTGGCGCTGCGCCTGGGACGCGAAGGCGCCAGCGTCGTGGTCGCCGAGTTGAACCCGGAGCATGGCGCGGAGGTGGCCGAGGAGATTCGCGCAGCGGGCGGGAGGGCGGCGCCGGTTGCCGCCGACGTGTCCCAGGTCGACGATGTCAAGCGTTTGTTCGCTCGGGCGGTCAAAGATTTCGGCACCGTGGACATCCTCGTCAACAACGCCGGTATCGGCGTGGCGAGACCGATCCTGGATTACACAGAGGCCGATTGGGATCGGCAGATGGGCGTGAACGTCAAAGGAGTCTTCTTCTGCTCACAGGCGGCGGCGAGGCTCATGATTCCGAACCGCAAGGGCAAGATCGTCAACTTCGCTTCCACGTCGGCGTTCGTGTCGTCGTCCAGTCCCGAGGTCGCCTACGACACCAGCAAAGGGGCGGTGCGGCAGATGACGATCTCGATGGCGGCCGAGCTGGCCCCGCACGGGATCAACGTGAATGCGGTCGCCCCCGGCACGACGGAAACCGAGATGACACGCGAGAGTCTCAGCACTCCAGAAGGCCGCGCCTGGCAGCTGGCTCGCATCCCGTTGGGGCGGGTCGGGCAACCCGAAGACATCGCGGCCGTCGTGCTCTTCTTATGCTCGCCGGAGGCCAGCTACATCACCGGGCACACCCTTGTTGCCGATGGCGGGTGGCTGCTCTTCTAGGGGCGGGCACTTAGGATGACCTCCGTGCTCGTGTCGACCCCCGGGACCTTGCTCGAGCTGAACGATGTTCACAAGTCGTTCGGCCACATCGAGGTGATCAAAGGCATCACCCTCACCATCCGCAAAGGCGAGCACGTCGTGATTTTCGGCCCGAGCGGGGGCGGCAAAAGCACAGTGCTGCGGATGATGAACCTGCTCGAACTTCCGAATTCAGGCACCGTCAGCTTCGAGGGCCGGCAGTTTTTCCCGCACCCCGGCAACATTCTCGACCGGGCTTCGCGGCTTCAACGGCTGCGCAGCCAGATCGGCATGGTGTTCCAGCGCTTCAATCTGTACCCGCATCTGAACGCGCGTGACAACGTGACACTCGCCTTGACCGACGTCAAAAAGATGTCGCGCAAGGCGGCGCGCGAGAAAGCCGAGGCGCGCCTGGCCGAGGTTGGCCTCCAGGACCGCATGGATCACTATCCGGCACAGCTCTCCGGGGGCCAGCAGCAAAGGGTGGCGATCGCACGCGCTCTGGCGATGGACCCGAAGCTGATGCTCTTCGACGAACCGACTTCGGCGCTTGACCCCGAGCTGATCGGTGAGGTTCTGGGAGTGATGGAGAAGCTCGCGAGCGAAGGGATGACGATGGTGGCGGTCACGCACGAGATGGGTTTTGCCCGGCGGGTGGGAGATCGCCTCATTTTTGTATCCGGAGGGGTGATCGCCGAATCGGGCGGAAAAGAGGTGCTGACCGACCCGCAGCAGGAACGGACGAAGGCCTTCCTCGAAGCCGTCCTCTAGTCCAGCCGATCCGGCGGCAATATAAACGAACGCTTGTTAGATTTTGCCCTTGACAATCACCTCGGTTTGAACGAGGCTTCAGCAGCGTGAGGCTTGACTGGAACTCGACGAACTACCAGTTCGCCTGGCAGGTCGTCGGAGAGCACATGGCGCGGCTATGAGAAGGGGTCCAGCCCACCCTGGAGTAGCGCAGTCGCTATTCGTACCGCAACCTGATCCGAAATTTTGGGAGGAGTGAACGATATGTCCGAGGAGATCCAAGGCGAACAGAAAGACGAAGCCCGGGTCAGGGACGGGCTCGGTTCGAGCATCAGCCGGCGGACTCTGCTGGGCGGGGCCGCGCTCGCGATCGGTGGCGCGGCGCTGGCCGCGTGCAGCACCGGCAGCAACGGCGGCACGGCGCAGGCTTCGAGCGGCACCAGCACATCGCTGCTCACCACGATTCAATCTCGCGGCCAGCTCAACGTGACAACGTCACTCCTCTATCCGCCAGAGTTTTACAAGGACTCGAGCGGCAAGCCCGTCGGGTATGACATCGACGTCCTGAACCTGGTGGCCAAGGACCTCAACGTCAAGCTGAACATCATCGACGTACCGGACAATGCGGCGAACATCGCCAATGTCCAATCAGGCAAAGCCGACATGGTCAGCGCCGGCCTCGTCAACACCCCCAAGCGAGCTCTCGTGATGAACTTCACGAAGGGTTACGTGCCCTACACCCAGATCCTCATGGTGACGACGACCGGAGGGATCAATGCCGTGGCGGACCTCAACAAGGCCGGCAAGACAATCACTGCGCTAACGGCCTCCACTGCTTTCTTTCGCGCCCAGCTCCTGTTTCCAAAAGCCACGGTGACCCCGCTCGCCCAGGACGAGGCTCTCCTGTCTGTCGCGACAGGCAAGGCCGATGCGTGCCTGGTCGAGGATTACCTGGCCAAGCCATTCATAGCGCAGCACTCGAACGTCAAGCTGATGAACAACGGCCAGGGAGTGGCGACGGAATTTGGCTGCTGGGGCGTGCTTGCCGGCGACTACCTGTGGTGGCGATGGCTCGACAACTGGATCTCGTACAACATCGACAACGCCCAGCTGCCGGCGATGTACACGAACACCTTCGGCCTGGCCTGGGTGCACCCTTCGTAAGCAGCCGATAGGTCGAGAACCGTGAACGAGAGGGCCGGCCGGCGCCGGCCCTCGTTCCTTCTAATGGAGGTCCGATGAACCCGCGGCCGACCCTCAGTGACGTTCTCGTCGAAGTCCGCGCGTCAATCGCGACCATCACGCTCAACCGGCCGGAGCAGCGCAACCCGCTCTCGGCTTCGATGATGCGGGATGTCAGGGCTGCGCTGAGCTGGTGCAAGGCGGAGCCCGCGGTCGCGGTCGTTGTGCTGACGGGGGCCGGCGACCGCGCCTTCTGCGCGGGGGCCGATCTGAGCGGTTTCGGCGGCGAGGACTCGGCGCTCGAGCTGCACCACGGCCGCCATGCCCTGGCCGAGCTGTTCGTCGAGATGACGGAGCTCGGCAAGCCGATCATTGGTCGCATCAACGGCCATGCTCTGGCCGGCGGATTCGGTTTGGCGTGTTCATGTGATTTTCTCGTCGCGGTCGATACCGCGACGTTTGGGACTCCTGAGATCAACGTCGGCGTGTGGCCGATGATGATCCAGGCCGTCCTCGCCCGAAACCTGCCCCGCAAAATCCTCCTGGAGATGATATTGCTGGGTGAACGCTGGTCGGCCACCGAGCTTCAGCAGTACGGGCTCGTCAATCGGGTCGTGCCGGCTGAGCGATTGGATGCAGAAACCTCTGATCTCGCGGAACGGCTGGCCGCCAAGTCGACTGCGATCATGCGGCTCGGGCGCGATTCCTTTTATCGGCAGCAAGACATGGATTTCGAGGGCGCTCTCGAGTACCTGCACTCGTTGGTGACTCTCGTGACGCTAACGGAGGATTCCGCGGAAGGTCGCAGGGCATTTTTCGAAAAGCGTCCGCCGCAATACAAGGGACGCTAGAGCTTGTTCAAGCGCCGCCGACCATCGATTTGCAAGGAGCTATCTGGAATTGATTGAGGTCAAGGCTGAGCTTGTCGGCAACGTGTGGAAGATCGTGACAAAGGCAGGCGACATCGTCACCGAGGACCAGACGTTGCTCATTCTCGAGTCGATGAAGATGGAGATCGAGGTTGTTGCTCCGAAGGCCGGCGTTGTCGTCGAAATCCTGGTGAAAGAGACCGACATCGTCAAAGAGGGCCAGGTGCTGGTGCTCATCGAGTGACAGTCGTCCTGGTGTTAGCGGCCTACCTGTCGAGGCCGGGGCGGCCCGTGCCCCGCGCCTGACTCCTCAATCGCGGCGGCGATCGCGTCCAGGTCGGTCTCGCTCAACGTAACGGTCGCGCCGTCAATCCAGCCATCGACCTGTTCGGCGGTTCGCGCACCCGCAATTGCTCCCGTCACCTGCGGCCATGCGAGGGTCCATGCGACCGCGATTGCGGCGACAGTCGTGGAGTGCGCCGCCGCGATCGGGCGCAACGCGTCCCTGAGCAAGAGATTGCGCTCGAGACCAGGCGACTGAAAGTCGCCATGGCTCCGGCGCCAGTCATCGCGCTGGAACCCCTCGACAAGACTGGCTGCAAAGGAGTCGGTCAGCAATCCAACCTGCATCGGGCTGTAGACGATCGCGGCCGTATGGTGCTCTGCACAAGCCTGCAGCAGGCCGCCGGCTGAATCGCGCGCGATGAGTGACAGCGGGGTCTGCAGCGAGTCGACGTGACCGACAGCCTCGCATCGTGCAAGGAGGCTCGTATTGAAGTTGCACACGCCCGCAGCGCGAAGGTTGCCCTCTTCCAATAGGCGCTGCAGCTCGCCCCACGAATCCTCGATCGGCACCCCTGTGTCGTTATCCGGCCAGTGGAACTGGAGAACGTCGATGACGTCGACTCCAAGCCGTTTCATGGACGCCTCACAGTCCGCGCGGATCGAAGCCGGGCGAAGGTCTGACCTGGGAGCACTGTCGGGGCTGTCCCACCTGCGCCCGCATTTCGTGAAGACCAGGGGCCGCTCGCCACTGAAAAGCCTGATTGCGCGGCCCACGAGCTTCTCCGAATGGCCGTCTCCGTAGACAGGCGAGGTGTCCACCCAGTTCACCCCGAGCTCGAAAGCGTGCAGCATGGCCGAGACCGACTGAGAATCGCGATCGGCGCTACCGGTGAAGGTGTGGCCGGGGCCGCCGATCGACCAACCGCCGAACCCGATCGGGCTGATGGTGAGGTCTGCTCGGCCCAGCCGCCGGTGCTGAATCACGCGATGTGGCGAGGCGGAACCGCGCTCACCTCGGACCACAGCGAAGCCAGGCTCAGCTCTGGCCTGGCTTGACCTCGGACGTTGTCGATCCCTTGGCAGCGCTCTCGGCACTGGCTGTAGGGGTTGCGGCCGGCGGCACCGGCCGAGCCTGCGCGACTGTCGTCACCTCGTTGGTCAGCTCTGAGGTCGCCTTCCGAAACTCGCGCATTGCCTTCCCGACAGCGCCGCCCAGCTCGGGCAGCCGGCCTGGCCCGAATACGATCAGAACGACGAGGAGAAGGATCGCGATCCAAAGCCAATGGGAACCGAGCACTTCGCAACCGATTATAGAATTCGCGAGCCAGCGTGTACGAACGCTTGTTAGGTTCAGGCTTGACAACCGCGCTCGATTGAACGAGTCTTCGCCTCGTGTGGCTTGATTGGAACCCGACTAACTACCAGTTCGCATGGGGTGTGGTCAACGAGTACCGCGACTGGCTCTGGCTTGGATTGCAACTTACGCTCAAGGTGGCCGCCGTAGCCATGGCATTCGCCATGGTGATTGGTCTGTTCGTTGCCTTGATGAGGATGTCGCCGATCTGGCCCATTCGGACGTTTGCGTCTCTCTACATTTCGGTGTTTCGAGCCATTCCGCTGCTGGTTTTCATCCTCTGGGCGTATTACGGCGTGACACTCGTCACGGGGCTGAACCTCGACGCCTTCTGGTCAGGTGTCATCTGCCTTGCGCTGTTGTACTCCGCCTTCCTGGCGGAGATCTACCGGTCCGGCTTGCAAGCAATCGACAAAGGCCAGCGGGAAGCGGCGCTCTCCACCGGTCTCAGCCGAACTCGCACGTTCGGTAAGGTGATTTGGCCTCAGGCTTGGCGGATCATCATTCCGCCCATCGCCAACAACTTTGTCGGAATCGTCAAGGATTCCTCGCTTGTCGGAATTATCGGGTTGAACGAGCTGATGCGTCAGAGTCAGATAGCAGTTTCACTGACATTTCGGCCGTTTGAGCTGTATACGGCCGCCATGGTGATCTACATCATCGCCACGTTGGTGATCGCCCGGATAGCCAGCCTCCTGGAGCAGCGCGCGTCTCGCAGCCTGCGGTTCGTCCAGGCTCGGCCAGTCGCCCCGTGGCGTTCGATCTTCTGAAACATTCATCACCAGCGTTCCTGTGCGGAAGGAGCAGTCGGACTACGCTTCGTAGCGCGTAAGAGTCGATGTTCACATCTCTGACTCTGCTGGTTCTGGCAGGTCTTCTCGGGCCGTTACTGGCCGCGGGTAGGAGGCCCCTGGCGCCGGTTTTGGTCGGCGAGCTGATTGCCGGCGCGATTCTCGGGAGAACATGGCTGCACGTCATCGCTCCCGCCTCCCAGCCCTTCCCGGCGTTCTCCGCCCTCGGTTTCGCGATGCTCATGCTGGAGGCGGGCCATGAGGTCGACCTCGGGTCCACGGAGCTGCGCGCGGGGGCCGCCCGCGCGGGCCTGGCGCTGCTGGTCACACTGGCCGTCAGCCTTCCGATCGGGCTCGCGATCGGCGCCTTCTTTCCCACCGGTCATTCACTGCTTCTGGTGGTTCTCTTGGCGGGGAGCTCGGCCGCCGTTGCGTTTCCAACCATCCGGGAACGCGGACTTACCGGGCCTGCAATTGCCATCGTCATCACCTGGATCACGCTGGCGGACGCTGTAACCGCCGTCTTGATGCCGCTGACGCTTTCGGCTGTGGGCCGGATTCCCGTGGCGCTGTTCGGCGACTTCCTCATCATCGCCATCGCCGCTGCCTCGATGGTGTTTGCGCACCACCTGTTCAGGACGAGCCTGGCCGACGAGGCCAAGCGCGAATCCAAACACCGACATTGGGCTCTGCAGCTTCGACTCTCCGTGCTCATGCTGCTGGCGCTGGCCGCCATCGCCGAGGGCACTGGAGCCAGCCTCCTCGTAGCGGGATTTGCGGCCGGCATCGTGCTTCGCCGGTTCGACGAGCCAAACCGGCTCGCCCAGCAGTTGACCGGCCTGGCCAGTGGCTTCTTCGTGCCGGCCTTCTTCGTTCTGCTTGGCGCGAGCCTCGACCTGAGCGCACTGGTGCACTCGGTCTCGGCAATCGGTCTGGCGCTCGCGATGGCGATCGGGACGACTGCAGTGCACGTGGTGGCGTCATTGATAGCCGGCAAGGAAACCCGTCTGCCGGCCGGCTTGCTGGCCTCAGCTCAGTTGGGGCTGCCTGCGGCAGCTGCCGCGCTCGGCCTGGCCAGTGGAGTGCTCCAGCCCGCGGTGGCCGCGGCGTTGGTGGCCGGCGGTGTCTTAACCCTCATCCCCGCGAGCGCCGGCGCTCTCATGCTGGCCGGAAAACCCGTTGTCGAAACCACTACTACGGCATCAGTTTGAGACACGACCCATATCGAGCGGTTATCAACCTGCGACGGCCACCATGTCATTGCAGCAGGGAGAGACCGCTCGGGGCCACGCTGCGGGACGGCAGGGACTGGGGTCCGGTTCCCACCTGGTTGGTCGCGCTCACATAAAACGTGTATGAGGTGCCGTTGGCCAGCCCTCCGACAATAGCCGTCTCCGCGGTCGGCCATCCACTGACCGTCACCACCTGGGCAATGGTCGATCCCGCGTACACGGTCACCGTGTAGGACGTGACTTCAGAGCCTCCGTCCCAGGCCGGAGCCGACCAGCCAACTGTGGCCAACCCCGGCCCCGCAACCACCGTTACCGCCGCCGGCGGGTCGGGCACCTCTGGTGAGGCCGGTCCTGTTACTCCGATGACGCTCAAGTACGCGGCCGCTTGACCGGTCGCGCTTCTAAGAGCGTTCCAGCTGCCCGCGCCAGACACGGTTCCGGCCGCTCCGCCTTCCGACAGAACACCCGTGAACTGCATTGGGGGGAGCCCGACGCTCACGGCGTAGCGGTTCAGGCTTTGCCACTCGTCGGCTTGCGCGGTCGTATAGATCTCGGGCACAGGGCAGGCCGGCAACGCTTGCCAGGCGACATGGTAGACGGCGCCCGCCGACCATCCGGGTTCATTGGGGACGTAGTCGCCGTAGTCCACCATCAGTGCATCGCGGCTTGCCAAGCACGGCTTGGACGCGCCCGACGTGGCCGCGAAGGCGTCAACCCAGGCGCCGGTGGTCGGCCCGTCGTACCAGTTGCCGTCTCTTGACTCTTCGATGTCGTTGCCGGCCCAGGTTGCAACCGGTGTGGGGAGGCTCCGCGCAACCGCCGCGATCGGACTGATGACCGACCCGAACCATGCCTGCCCGTGCAACGCCATCTGCGCCGGGGTCAACGCGTAGCCAGGTACTGCTGCCGTCAGGCTGTTGCTGGTGCCCGCCACCAGAACATAGGTCGGTGACGCAGAGCGATTGGGATTGGTCTCATAGCCGCGCAGCCAGGCCTGGGCCAGGATCACGAGCGTGGTGTCCGGCGTGCAGCCCTGGCTGTTGAGGAGCTGGGTGCCCCATGCCAGTGTTGCCGGCTCGAAACAGGGGGCTCCGAAGTCGAGGATCGTCATGCCACCCGTCGGCGGCACCGTTTCGTTTGCCGCATCGTAGTAGAGGGGGCATCCGGTGGTCGCGCTCAGACCGCACACGTCGATGTACGAGCCATACACATAAAAGGACGATGTAGCCGGCGGATCGCCTGCCGCACTGCTTGCAAGGTTCGAGTTGGGCAGCGGCCCGCTCCGCGCGTGAGAGGCCGGCTCCCCGACTGGGCGCTGGCGGCTCGTCTCCACGAACATCTCCGTGCTCTTGCCGCTCCGGGCGTCCGTCCCGGCCACGATGATGGCGGCCCCGTTCCACTCTATCGGCTGGAGGCCGTGTGAAATGTGGCCGGAAAGCAGTAACGCCATCGCGGTGACCAAGCCGATCAGCGCCAGACGTCGAGTCAGCGATCTTGCCGAGTTTGTGTACAAACGGGCGAATCTTGCCGGAATGGCGCCCGGGCTGAGGTACCCAGAAATTGTGTCGTCGACGTCTTGCCGCCGAATAAAGCGCCCCCTACCACTCAAGAGGGACGCCAAGATAGTCTGCCAGCCTTTGCAACCCAGCTCGGCCCCAGAACAAGCCGGGCGTGCTGTTCAACTTTGATCCGTCAGAGCGGAGAAACAGCGTGATTCTCGTGAGTGGTAAGTGACTTGCCCTGATGCGGGCCACCTCTCGACGGTTGAAGGTGTTTCGGCGCGCGGCAAAAGAGGTGAGCGAGGGCCCAAAGATAATGGTTGAGTCGTCCACCCGGATGTAAGCTTTTCGACTCCAGACGGCGACAGCGATCAGGGACGCAACAACTAAGCCAATCGCGGCCACTCCGCCGACGCCAGCGAGCCACGCATCGCCTAGCCCTTGATGAACCAGCATCTGGTAGCCGCCCCACAGGAGAAAACCGGCGAGCGCAAGGCAAATGAGAGGAGCAACCCAAAGATTGAAGCGACTTGGCCGCAAGGTCACTGTCCCTTGACCTCATCGCTCCATTCAGCGGTCACTCCGACGACAAATCACGGGCATATTTTGCTCTCTGATCAATTTCAGTTCCGCGACCAAGACCAGGTCCACCCGACAGCTCTCCCGAAGTGCCGTACTCGCCAAAGCCACCCGCGAATCCAAACACCGCGCCACTGGCCCGTTCAGAAAAGGGGCCGCGAATTCACCGAGCAACGCTGAGTGACACCAATTCACACCGGTTCGCGCCGGCGTTGCTGTACGAAATGCGGCGCCCGCCTGGAGATGTCCTCGATTAGGTCTGCGCGCCCTCCTTCTCTTGCTTATGACGGGCCGCGCCTTGTGCGCCAATCTATTCGGCTAAGGCGCTGGAGCTGGAAAACAGCCGTCGGTAGCCCCATCGTGGGCGTTCAGCTGGAAGCTCCTAGCACGCTCACAAAATTGGACCAGTTAGTGCGGGCCGGATAGTTCCCATTAAAGAGGACGCGCGCGCGATGCACCGATCGTGAGCTCGCCGGAACTGCATCCATAACCCCACCGTGATCCACTATGGTGCCGGCCAACCCCGGACGATGGGAGTTCGAGAACTAGTCCGCTAGGGCGTCTGCTTGGCCGACGCCTCGTCCCACAGGAGCCGAAACCCAACTCCCGTCAGACCAGAGCTCTTAACCAAATTGACCACCTCATCCGTCACGAACGCCGACCCATCGAGCAGTTCGGGGACCTTGAACACCTTCACGCCATCCAAGCGTTCCGCCCTGAATACATGAGCTTCGACCGTGATGAGCCGGCCGGTACGCGGAGACCTAGCCAGTTTCGAACGTTCGAGATCCAGGGCGTCGACCACGCGAAGGACATTCAGGACTTTTAGGTCAGCTTCTGGGCAATCCAGTGGCAACAACTCATCTCCACCCAGCATGGCCCCCAGCACCTCCACCCCTCGCCGTCTCATGACCGGAGCATGTTCGCCCAACCAGGGAAAGTCAGACTCGGCCAAGGGACTACCTTTTTCGTCCCGCCTCACAAGCTTCACGGGAACTGGCCGCCATCCAGCGCTTCGGCTGGTTCCGTCAAATCCGCGGAAGAACTTGAAGTCAGCATCATTCTGTGGTTGGACCAACTCATGTCCCGGCACCACCGAAAACCGATAGACCTTCATCACGGCATTTCCCCTGGCAGTAGTTTGCCTCGAATGGGTTGGCTGACCCGCCTATGTGGCTTCGGAGCTAGGTCGTGCATCGGGTGTGTCGGCGATCACAAATTGTGCAGAGACCTAATCACGAAAAGTGCATCGATCGCGGCGGCCGGCTAGCGGACAGCAGCACCACCTCCTTCGCCGGACTTGCGGCGGTCGTCTAGCCAGGTTTGAAAGAAATCGCGCTGCTCCTGGACGAGGCTATTTGGCTCTCGTCGGCAGGCTCAAAGATATCCACGAGTTCAGGTCGTCCAGGTTGACCAATGAACAGCACGTAGGCCTGTCGGCCGCCGCCCATATCGCGCGCCATTCCTGAAGGCCAAACATTCCGCCGCGCCCCATTAACCAGAAACCGAAAGCCCTGAGGCTCAAGCTCGACTCGGGCACGCAGTAGGCATTCGAATTGGTCGGGACCATCAGTCCAGGAAGGCCGAGGTTGGGAATCTCCAGCTCAAGTGTGTATTGGGGGTCGCCTGTGACGACGTGGCCGCGAATGTCTCGGACATCGCCAGACGGAGTTTTCAGGCGTATCACGACTTCTCTTCCAGGCATGGATGTCAATTACAGCACCTGCTTGGCCAAGGTCCCGTCGCGCTCGAGGCAATCGCTCCGGGCGTCCTGGGCATCGTAGCGCGTCGTCTTTCCGAGGCGGCGTGTCCATCGGCCGTTTTGCCCCTCAGCCGCGTCTTGTGTGCCCGCGTGCGATAGCTGCGCCCGCGCGCGGAGCGCAACGCTGGTCGTGTGTGATTTGGAGCCCTATGTAACGAGCCGCACCAAATCGACAACTATCTGTACAGCCGCACTTCCAACTCGTGTCAAACGACCTCACGTCCCCGTGGATTGGGAGTCTCGACGGATGAGCCAGCTCGTCAGCTGCCGGCGCAGTCCGCCTCCAGTCGGCGCAGCAGGCGCTCGGCAAAATCCGCCTCGGCCTCGCCACCCATCTCCACAAGATCCCGCCGGTTGAACTCGCCTACCTGCTGGCCCGGGCCCGCCCACTTCAGCCTGTGCTCTATGACCGAGCGCAAACCTCTCCATTTGGCGTCACTCCGCAACTCGTGCACTGCCCGCTCCATTACGCAGCGGTAGTGGTGAACAAGGAGATGGTCAGTGCTCTGAGGAAACTTCACACGATCAAGGTCGAGATGACGGAACTCCACCATTCGCAGCTCGGCCTGTGAGAAGTCCACATCCTCCATTGGGTTCGGGTCCGCCTTACCGGTCTTAAAGCCACGGTCGTAGAACATCACCTCACGGAGCAATCCCGCGAACCGGCAGCGGGTGAAGCTGCTGGATTGAAAGTCGACCTTCGCCAGTTGAGCGTTGGCAAAGTCGCAGTCAGTAAACGTTGCCGCTGGACATACGATCGAGCGAAGGTTGGCGCGCGAAAAGTTCACCCCTTGGTAAACGTCGCCCCGACCGTCGTACCAAGCCCCCAGCACCGACTTCCGGAGATCGGCGCCCACGAAGCTGGTGTCGGTAACATCCACCGCCCATAACCGCCAGTCA
>Ga0209118_1000115_pt1 | contig 56161 bp, 52 predicted proteins | sample BlaSpr_A8_Ref_M1_FD_187988 | JGI IMG/M metagenome (GOLD analysis project Ga0209118, IMG submission 187988) | Forest soil microbial communities from Thunder Bay, Ontario, Canada - Black Spruce, Ontario site 2_A8_Ref_M1 (SPAdes) (version 2) | ecosystem: Environmental > Terrestrial > Soil > Boreal... | reverse complement strand
AGTTTTCCAGATTCGGCCCCGGTTGCGGGTTTCCCACCTGTTGCCGAAGATCGTTCTGTTGCCGAACTTGGTATTTTTCAGCAAACTGTGAAGCCGGACACATTTCAGCGATTTACGGTATGCCTAAAGGCATACCCTGATACGAATCGCGAGTTTTTTCCGCAAACTGCAAAGGCATATCCCGATACGAAATCGAGGGTTCGCCAGCAGCCCGAAGCCTCATCGCTGCGATGAAGCTTTCCCTTGTGTGGTAGATCCTAAGCAGACGCTACTGTTCCTGGTCAGGTGGCATTTGCGGCGGTTGCATGCCGGGTTGCGTCGGCTGTCCAGGCGGTGCGCCGGGTCCAGACGGAATGCCGGTATTGGCCGTGCCAGGAACGCCCTGAGTTCCGGGAACGCCCGACTGGATGGCACTGGTTGCCCCTTGGAGCGCCGGCTGGTTTGGCGTGGTGAGAAGTCCACCGCGGTCGCTGCTCGGGTCGTAAATGAACTGCCATTGATAGTAGTGGTCTTTCTTATTAAATACGCGGATGGTTTTATCTTTGCTTGTACTGGCTACTCCAACCATGGGCCCGCCGCCGAAGACCTGAGCGCCGGGGGCCGAGCTTCCTTGGCCTACTGCGCCGAAAGTGCCAGGAGCGCCTGGGCCAACTGCCGCGAGACTTGTGCTCTGGTTGGGCGCAGCCCCTGCGGTATCGCTACCAGCACTTTCATCTGAATTTTGTGCCGTTGTCCCGTTGGATGCTGTGGTTGTGCCTACTCCTGGAGTCGGGGTCGAGTTGCCTGGATTGATGCCGGCGGCAGCTAGGCCGCCAGCCAGCGCCATCTTGTTCATGGCGCCATTGGGGAGTCCTGCCTGCCCGCCGGGGCCGCCCGCTATTCCCGAAGCGCCCGGATTAAGACCGTTTACCGGAGTGGCTCCTGCGAGTCCCGCTCCGAACGCCATTTGTACGTCGCCCATGTGAAGGATCTTGAAATCTTGTCCGGTGATTGGGTCTTTGTAGCGTTTGCGCAGGAAGCGGATCTGATTCGTGTTTTCCAGTTCTTCGATGCGGGTTGGATAACGGCCGAATTTCTTGACGAAGTGCTTCATCGCGCGCGAGTACTGTACTCCGCGATGAATCAGCTCCTCCTCGCGATCACGTTTTACCTGGAAGGCGATCGCCGGAGCCATGATCACGGCAGCAATGGCGATGAGTGCCACAAACAGTATGAGCGTGATCAGAATGTATCCGCGCTCGGTGCGACGGTGGGAGACGGATTTTCGAGAGCGCAAGATCATGGGAATTTGCAATTGAGTAATTTTGTGATTGAGTAATTTATGTACTGCGCTTTCTCAAATTACCCAATTACAAAATTGCTCAGCTCCCAAATTGCCTCACCCCAGAGTCAGCGGAATACTCTGGCGGTTGTTGTTGAGCACGTCTTCTATTTCCACGGATGTGGGTGAGATGCGCAGGACTTTGTAATGGCGATTGACGACTTCTCCTTCAGCCGCGATGAAGACGTCTTCGCCCTCCGACAGAAAAATCTTCTTGGGCTCGCCCGCTTTGCTGGCGAATCCGAAAAACTTCAGGTTGATGGGCGGCGGCGGTGGCGGCGGTGGTGGTCCGCTGTTCGCTTCTTTGTCGGGCGTTGCCGGCGCCACGGGCTGTGGAATCTCCGCCTGGGCCAGGAAGATATTTCGGCCCGTGCCTTCGTACTTGGTGTCTTCACTGGCCTTCAACCAGTCATAGCGCAGGGTGGGATCAAGCGAACGCGGCCCGGCGCTGGCCTTCTTGCCGTGAGCCTTCTTGCGCGGCGCCAGTCGAGAAGTAGCAGCCGGTTGAGCGGTCGCAACCGGAGCAATCGCGGGCGCCGGCGTAGTTGCCGTGGGAGCAGAGCCCCCGAAACTGAACAGCAGAACCACGATGGCCACCACCATCAGGGCCACGGCCAGGATCAGTTTCTTCTGATTTTCCGCGCCGATTTTCAATTAGCACCCGTTTTCACATAGCACCCGATTTCGCTGGAGCTGGTTTCATAAATGCCTTGCCTGGGAGAACCTTCACCTGAGGGCTGAAGAGACTGTGTCAGAACTAGTCTTTCGCCTCGCTGGGGCTCAACGGTTCCCACTTTGTTCCCACGACTTACGCCGTGGGCTGCATTCTTACGCCGCTTCGCGGCTGTTGCGGGCAATCGGCTGTGAAGCCGTGCCCTCCCAAAACCATTTGTTCCCAAAACCGTCTACGACAATTCTAGGCGGCGCCCGTCTTCAGATAAGTTTCCAGTTTGAGCTGCAGCTTGACTACGCCGTTCTGCTCTCCGCCCAGACTCAAGCTATCCACCAGAAAAAACAATTGGTCGCGTTCCAGCGCGTTAATGAATCGCACCAATTGGAGGTAATCGCCGGCGAGGTCGGCCTCGATTTCCACCCGCCGCGCGCCCACCGTCTCCGGATCCTTGTCCTTATCTTTCATGGAGTACTTAATGCTTCCGATTTTCACACCGCTCTGTGCCGCCACCTTGCCGAGATCCGCGGAAATTGCGGAGTCCTGCGAGGGCAACCGTTGCGCATAAAACTGTTCAATCTGCTTACGAGCGATGGGAATCTTCTTATCCAAACCGCGCAGGGGTTCGACCTCGCGCGTCTTCTGCTGCAATTCCTTCCAGTTTTGAGCGAGTTGATCGCGTCTCGAGGTTTCCGATCCGATCAAGGGAGAAAAAAACACCGCGATCGCGAGCACATCGACCACCGCCATGGTGGCGAGCGCGATCTTCACTTTCCGCCGCGTGTCTCTAAGGTCGGGCATTACGGCGCACCTCCCGGGCTGACGCTTCCATTCTCGGGCACGTAAAGCGCACTGATGTGGAACTGCACGGCATCTCCTGCCGATGACCCGCCGCCGGTCGCGGTGGTTTCTTCCTCGATGTAGGTCTCGTGGAAATGTTGCGAAGCCTCCATTTTGCTTACCAGATCGAGCGCATGTTGGCGGGTATCTCCGGCCACGATCAGCTTGATCTCCAACTCATTATCGGGCGCCAGTTCGGGATGAATCGAGACCACGTGCAGCCGGGGCGGCATGAGGCGTTCCAAGTCCTCGAACGCCTTGGTCCAGGAAAAGGCTTTGCGCTGGAAAAGATCGTTAAGAAACTGGGATCGGTCGCGAGTCGTGCTGTTCTGGGGCAGGTTCAACAAGGCTTGCGCGTCGGCCTTCTCCTTGTCTCGGGCGGCGCTCTGCTCTTCGTATTGCCTTATGAGTTGCCGGTCTTTGCGAGCGCCGGTCCACCCGTTCACCGTCATGATGAGCAGCAGCAAAGTCAGAACTCCGAGTGCGACCAGCGCTCCGCCCGAGCGCAGCCAGAAGCGCCGCGCATCCTCGTAGGGCTGGGTCGCGAGATTGATGTCGACACGCATTTAGGAGAGTAGGGCCCCCACCACCCCGGCCATTCTCCACTTCGGAATCGAACCTGCGCTGGCACCCAATTGCGAAGTCCCGACCAATTCCGTGACTTCCGCTCCGGTCTGAGCGCGAAGTGCGGGGACGGCTCCGCCCGCGTCTGCCAGGCCAGCTACGAAGATGTGCTCAATGTTCAGCTGGTAAGTATCCTGGAAAAACACCACCGAGGGATAAACCTCTTCCGCGAGTTGCTCCCCGGTAATGGTTACCCCGCGCGGGTTTTCCAATGTGCGGAACAGCAGCAGTTGATTCTTATCGAGGATGGCAATGCTGGTGGTGCGCGCGTCCACTTTCACAACCAGCGTTGGCCGGTCCGCGTCGGCCGCGCCCAAGGCAGCCAGCATGGAAGGCAGCACGATGCCGGGGTTGTATCCCGCGTCGCGGAACACGGACTCGTAGTCCTCAATCACGCTGGTCAACGCCACCGCCGCCACTACCTTGACCCCGCTCGTGCTGGGCTGGGCGTGGTAGGAAATCTTGGCCTTATCGAGATCAAAAGGAAGCGACTTCTTGAGCCGGAAACGGACGACGCTTTCTGCTTCCGCGCGGTTGGCGGGGAGAGCATCAAAATCCAGCAGCATCACGCGAACCGCGGCATCGGGCAACACGGCAATCACGTCGCGGGACCGGCTGCTCACGCTACCCAGGGTCTCGCGAATGGTGTCGAAAACGCCCTTGCGCTCGCGCACATTGGTCTCGAGCAAGTCGGGAACCACGCTGCCCTTGGCCAGATCTCCAGCGGCGCACATCTCGACCATGTCGCCTCGTTCCGAAACCCGTCCGGCGAGCACACGGTCGGCCGCAATCTCGCAGGCCAGCTTCGGTTTGGAACTCGAATTGAAATTAGGACGCATGGTTGACACTATTCCCCGAACGATACAGGCCATTTCATAGTGAACCTGTCCGGTCCCTCATGGGCTAAAGCCCGCATTCTTTTTGGCCCGGAACGCCACGGCTGAAGCCGTGCCCTTCCCAAAACCATTCAGCGGGGGCACGTCTGAGGCCTGCCCCTCTGACAACCATCTATTGAGATAGCTTATACAAGTAAAACGCTGAGCCGCTGATAAATGCAATAGCTCGGAGGGCACCAGAGTCATTGACCGAAAGGTCCGCCACCTTCCTTCATGCATGAGGCTCTATCGCATGCTTTCGATGAAGGTGACCTTGTTAATCTCTTTCAATGTAGTCAGCCCGATTCTTACTTTATCCAGAGCGGACTCACGCAGGAACCGCATGCCCTCATCGCGAGCGGCTCGCCGGATCTCGGAAGTTGGCTTCTTCAGCAGAATCATTTCGCGGATACGGTCGCTCAAATCGAGCAACTCGTGGATGGCAGTTCGCCCGCGGAATCCCGTCCCAGCACATTCAATGCAGCCTTGTCCTTCATAGAAGTTGACCTCCGACCACACCTTCGGATCGAGGCCGCTGGCCTCCAGAATCTCCGGGGTATAGTGCGTTTCCGTGCGGCAGGATTCGCAAATCAGCCGCACCAGCCGCTGCGCCAGAATGCAGTTCAAAGCAGAAACGAAGTTGTAAGGCTCAACGCCCATGTTGAGAAAGCGCCCAATGACATCGACCACGTTATTAGCGTGGACAGTGGTGAAAACCAGGTGACCGGTGAGCGCGGACTGAATCGCGATTTGCGCCGTCTCCGTGTCGCGGATTTCCCCAACCATGATCTTGTCGGGATCGTGACGCAGGATGGAGCGCAGTCCGCGAGCGAAGGTCAGACCTTTTTTCTCATTGACCGGGATCTGGGTGATGCCACGAATCTGGTATTCGACCGGGTCTTCAATGGTGATGATTTTGTCTTCGTCGGTCTTGATCTCGCTGACCGCTGCGTACAGGGTCGTGGTCTTGCCGCTTCCGGTTGGTCCGGTGACCAGCACCATGCCGTACGGTTCCTTGATGTAGCGGCGGAATTTCCGCAAGTCGTCTTCATCGAAACCCACCACATCGAGAGTGAGTTTGTGAAATTTTTCGCTCATCGATTCTTTATCGAGCACGCGCAGCACGGCATCCTCGCCGTGGATGGACGGCATAATCGAAACGCGGAAGTCGATAGGCCGCTCGGGACTGCCGTAGCGCACGCGGAAGCGTCCGTCCTGCGGAACCCGGCGCTCGGAGATATCCAGTTCACTCATCACTTTGATACGCGAGATGATGGTCGAGTGGTGCTCCTTGGCGATGGGCGGCATGGCTTGGGTGAGCACGCCGTCGATGCGGAACTTGATGCACACGGAGTCATCGCGGGTTTCGATATGAATGTCACTGGCCCGCCGCTGCAGAGCGGTGAAGATCGTAGTATCGACGAGACGAATGATGGGGCTGATATCGCCCTGCTGCGTGGCCAGCCGGTCGATGGAGATGCTCTCGTCGCCGCCCGCCTCGTCTTCGTGGATCACATCCAGGGCAAAGCCTTCGCTGGCGTCTTCGAGAACCCGCTTGGACTGTTCCGTCTTCTTGAGGATTTCGGTGATCTGGGCCAGGGTCGAAACCTTGGTGACGATGCGCTTGCCGAGCAGCAGGCTGATCTCGTCGATCATCATCAGCTGGCTGGGGTCGGCGATGGCGATGGCGAGCCGGCCATCCTCGGTCTCCTCCAGCGGCACGAAGTTGTAGCGAAACATCAGGTGGACTGGAATGGTTTTGAAAAGATCGTGGTGCAGCTGGAAATTATGCAGGTCGACGAACTGGCAGCGATAGCGCCGCGCGATGTCCTGCGCCTTTTCCAGTTCCTCGGCGTGGGTGCCGGGCGCCGCGCTCCCGTTCCCGCCCACGAATACTGTTTTGTTTTCGGTCGTGCTTGCCATTTCTTAACCTACCTACACAGGCCAGAGCCGTATTTCTCGTCTAATAAATTGCAGATCTAGTGAATCGTAGATCCTAAAGTGAAGATGGGTAAATATAGCGAGATCAGTATTCCGCCCACGATCACTGCCATGAAGATGAGGATGACCGGCTCGATCAAAGCCATGGCCGCTCCCAGCGCGTTCTGCACGTCTTCCTCATAAAACTCCGCCACCGAGTTCAGCATTGCCGGCAAGGCTCCGGTGGACTCTCCCACTTCGATCATCTCCACCGACAACTCGGGAAACATCTTTTGTTCTTCCAGGCTCTTGGCCAGCGGCTGCCCTTCGCGTACCCGGACGGCGGCCACGGAAATGCCGTTCAGGATGCGCCGGCTGCTCATCGAAGCTCCCGCGGTTTGGAGCGACGGGACCAGGGGCATGCCGCCTGCTAGCAAGGTCGAGAGCATGCGCGAAAAGTTGGCCACCTGGTACTTCAACCATATTTGGCCGAGCAAGGGAAGCGCCAGAATGGCACGGTCGAGGCGTTCGGCCCCGCGATCGGTTTTCTTCCACTGCCAGAAAGCCAGCACCGCGATGACCAACCCGATCGCGATCATGGGGAAATATCTTTGCGCGTGGTTTCCGATATTCAGCATGATCAGCGTGATGAACGGCAGTTGCGCGTTCATATCCTGATAAAGCTTGGCGAACTGCGGCACCACATACGTCACCAGGAAGATCAGCATTAACGAAACCACGGTGACCAGCAGGGTCGGATACACCAGCGAGACCGCTAATTTCTTCTTGAAGGTCAGCGCCATGCGCTGGAAGGCGATGTAGCGGGTGAGCACTTCTTCCATGTTGCCGCTCTTCTCGCCCGCCATCAGCGTGCTGGTGTAAATTTTGGGGAAAGCTCCCTGCCCGGAAAAAGCGTCGGAGAGCAACTCCCCGGCCTTGACCCGGTCGCGAACATTCTGCAACAGGCTTTGCAGATACGGATTCCTCTGGCGCTTGATGAGCAACTCCAGAGAACTCAAGATTGGCAGTCCGGCTTTGATCAGGGTCAGGAATTGCGAGTTGAAGATGAGAAACTGGCTTTGCTTGACCTTGCCGCTCCGGCTGAAGCCGCCGCCTGAGAACATGCCCCGGGGCTTGACCCAGTACACCAGGAAACCCTGTTGCACGAAGCGGTCGCGAACCTCGGCTTCCGAGTATCCGCTCTCGACCTGCTGTAACAGGTGCCCCCGTTCGTCCGCGATTTTGACTACGAATTCGGCCATGCCGCAGTCCGTTTACCGTCTCGCCCACCCCAGTCTAGCATTCCCACCTGTCAGCCATTTGTTAATTGCCGGTCAAACCCCTATCGGGAGTAACGAAGCGGTCGGGAGCCCAGCACGCCCCCGCCATACGCCACAACATTATGAAAAAACTACACTTACGCTCATTCAGCCGCGAAGCGGCGATAGAATGCAGCCCACGGCGCAAGCCTTGGGTAGGCAAGTGCGAAACCGCCAAGCCCCAGCGGGGCGAAAGACAAGTAGCGACCCAGCCTTCTATTGTCCCAACTCACCGTCAATTACCTCAACCCCATCCGGCACCGTGAACTGGAACCGCTGATCGGGCACGGCCACGTCTTCCCTCTGACTATTAAAGCGATATTCCGTGACCGATCCATCCACTTCCTCGATTACTATTCGGCCAATCCAGTGCTCGGGCGTGATCTCAAGCAAAACCTGGCTGACCCGGTCCGCCAAACTCTTCGGGACGCCCCTCAGAACCGCATCCCCCGCCGCCACCGGAGCCACATCCGGAGCCAAGCTCAAACCCTGCAATTCCTTCTCCAACTTGGTCTTACCCAGAAGAAAGGCCAGCGGAGACCGCAGATCGTCCAGCTTCTTAACCGCCGTCCGCCGCACCTGGCGCTCTCCCGGGACGTAAAACCATGCATCCTTGCCGTCGCTTAGGAACAGCTTCTCCCTCGGAGAACGGTACTCCCAGCGCATCTTGCCAGGTTTTTTTAACCAAAGTGTTCCCGATTCAGTACGTTCCGTCCCAGCCCCCCGGTAAATCTCCGTGAACTCAGACTGCAGGGTGTGCAAATGGTTGTAACGTTCGTCGACAGCCTGCGCGATGGCATTGACGTCGGGCGCAGGGCTGGCGGTTGAGATCGCGGCGGCCAGAAGGGGACCAACAAACTTCAGCAAAATGGAAGTGAGCTTCACAATGGTCAGGACGGGATCACGGTGTTACCACGAGGGCGTCTCAGCCTTTCTCCTCTCCAACAACAGAGAGGCTTCCCCACTTTCTCCGCCCCACCAACACAGAGGTTGCCCCACCCTTGCGCTCTTTGCAAGGGTGGGTGCTCATAATCCTAATCAGCCGGTCTTTTGATCGCGGTGCTTTTCCTCCGCCGGGTGCGTCCGAATCTTTAGCTCCGCGCGCCGTAGCTCGTTCACCAACACCGGGCCGGGCTCGTCATAGGCATAATAGCGGAAACTGCTCCATGCCCACTGCTCGGGCTCCAAAACTAATCCACGCTGGACCGGGTTGCGATGCATGTAGACCACAAAGTCGTAGAACCGGCGCTGCCAGACGTGACCCTCTTCGAGTATCCCATCCCAAAGCCCGCCCTGCGTTGTTCCGGAGTCTGCTCGCCACGCCTGAAGAACCTGGCTCGCGAATCGCTGCTTGAGAACTTGCATGACAACCGAGGGATTGCCCTTCTCCGGTTCGCTGATCAGGAGATGAAAATGCTCAGGCATCACAACGTAGCCCACTACGGCAAACTCATACCGGAGGCGAACCTGCTCCAGTGCCCGGAGAAACACATCCCGGCGAGCGGCACTGCAGAGAAGAGCGCGTCGCTGATAACAACTGGATGTGATGAAATGCAGATACTCCGCCCCGTAGAATCGTTTGAGGCCTTTGGGCACATCGCGATTGTAGGCTCAGGTTTACCAGAAATGATGTGACCGATGACCCACGCACCCACCCTTGCAAAGAACGCAAGGATGGGGCAACCTCATTGTTGGTTGGGCGCAGCAGAAAACAGGTGGGCCAGCCCCCTACGATCTTTGATGCGGCAACGGAAATAAGTGGGAAGAGGCAGGATTGTGAAACTGATCCAACGATCTGTCAAGGAGCTGATCGGCCTCCTGACTGACGTGCATGGCTCTACGGGATCACGTGAAACGGCACGTTGCTGGTCAGCGTGCCGCTCGGCGTGGTCACGGTTACATAGCCCGTTTTCGCTCCTGCCGGGACCGTGGCTCTTATCAGCGTGTCGGACTTCACGGTGAAGCTTGCCGCTACTCCGTTGAACGAAACGCCGGTGGTTCCCTTGAGTCCTTGCCCGAGAATCCAGAAGGCTTGCCCAACCTTCGCGGGGTTCCGCACAAAGCTCACGAACGGGCCTGAACCCACGGATAGTCTGAAGAGCGTGCCATCGCTGTCGGGCCCGCCGCAGCAAGTTGTTCCATAAAAGTTCCCGTCAGTGGCTTGGAGTAACCCTGCCTCAGGGCTAACACCGTCAAGACACGGAGGACCCCCTGCGCAAAAGGTGTGCAGTGTGCTCAGCGTACCGCTGAGTGTAATCTTGAAGATCGTGCCAATGCCGATGTTGATCACGCCTTCGGAGGTTGTCCCGTAAAGGCTTCCATCTGTTGCTTGAATCAGCCCTGCGACTGGCTGGTTGCCATCCATGCAGCCCGTCTGCGTGCAAAAGCTGTAAAGCGTCGTCAGCGTGCCCTTTGGGGTGATCTTGAAAACCGTCCCAAGTCCACCGTAAAGGCCGGCTCCGCCATTTTGGGTTGTGCCGTAAAAGTTCCCGTCGCTGGCTTCGACCAACACTGCGGAAGGATTGGCGCCGTCAGTACCGTCGAAGCCATGCAGCGTTGTAAGCTTACCGCCGGGAGTGATCTTGAAGACTGTTCCGCAGCCGGGAACGTAGCAGTTGACTCCGCCATACTTCGTTGTTCCGTAAAAGTTCCCGTCGCTGCCTTGAACCACTCCCGCGAAAGGGGTGTCGCCGTCAGGGCACGGAGAGCCGTCTGCGCAAAAGCTGTATAGCGTGGTCAGTGTGCCGCCAGAGGTGATCTTGAAGACGGTGCCACCAGAGTAGGCTCCGCCCACTTGCGTTGTTCCGTAGAAAACACCGTTCGCGCGCTGTACAAGGCTCCACGGCGTGCGGCCATCCCCACACTGTTCACAGAAGCTGTAAATCGTGGTGAAACCGCCCTTAGGGGTGATCTTGAAGAACGTACCACCGCTATGGGCGCCGCCCCCGGCCGTTGTTCCGTAGAAGACACCATCCGCGGCCAGAACTAGACCAACGAGCGGATCGTCGCCGTTAGCGCACGGAGGGCCCTCCGCGCAGAAGCTGTGAAGCGTGGTCAGAGCACCAGCGGGCGTGACGCCGAAAATCGTCCCACATCCGATATACTGCGCACAATAGGACCAGTTGTTAGCCCCGCCGTAAACGGTGGTTCCGTAGAAGTGTCCATTGAATCCTTGGACGAGAGAATCATACGGGCCGTAACCATTCGCCCCGTCAAAATCCACCAGCGTGGTGAAGACCTGCGCAGGCGCTGCAATCGCCATCGCGGCGCAGAGTAGAAAGATGGCGCTGGCTTTTTTCCGTGCGCTGAGTTTTGTCATCGGGAAACCTCCGCGGCGCGAAATTCGTCGAGTCGCGGCCTATTCACGCGAGAGAAACGGCCCTGCCCGGGTTTGAACCGCAAGGGGGAGAACGCGCGGTGGGCCTTAGGCTCAGGCAATTGTCCTCCCAGATGGACTAAAGGTCAAGGGACAGACTGCGCCTTCGGGGGACCGGCCCAGCTTTAACAACAGACAGCGGCCAGGTACCACATTTCTCGCGCGCCCCTTGCGCGAGAAGTGGGAGGATCGACGAAACACCGATTAGCTAGGTCCTCTGTGCTCGCCAGACGCATGCGCTTTCATGTAAGTCCGCAGGATGGCGTTGATGCGGGTCTGGTACCCGCGCTGTTGCCGGAACCAGGCCAGCAAGTCGGCATCCAGCCGCATGGTCACAACTGTTTTTCGGGTGGGCCATACCACCTTGGCGTTTTTCCAGAATTCTTCATCCGTGGGACGCACGTCGGGGTCGGACGCAATGCCGCGGCGTATCCCGGCATCGCTCAGGTGGCGCAGCTTATTCCAGTCCGTACCTGCGCCGCGCTTAGCTTTCGATGTTTTGACAGTAGGAGCGTCGTTCGTGCGGTTCCGCACGCCACGCCGAGATGGTGCGCCTTTCGTCATCGTTTTCATCCGCGTAAACCACCGTAATTTCCAGGCCGTTCGGCCCAGCCTAACATCAAAGAGGTCATCCCGAAACCGGCGCTCTTCAGCCGGGTGAGGGATCTCGCGTGTACCTCCCAGATTCGGTGGTTGGTTAGTTTGAAATAGTTCGCGCCAGATCCCTCGCCCCGCTGGTGAAAGCGCGGGGCTTCGGGATGACGCCCTTCAAAACAGAACCGAACTGGCCCACTACCCGGATTCTACCGTCTTGACTTCGGCCTTCTCACGGAGATATTATTATGTTGGTAGGCATTAGCTCTTTGACAATAAGCGAATTCTGATGATTGAGTGCTAATTTGGGAATCGAGGCCGCTAACTCCTTATTCTGGAATATTTTGCGTATAAGTCCTTATTCCTCAAAGATTTTGGTGGTGGTCTGGCCGTAACCCCATCATTCCAAAAGATCAGTGGGGAGGGGGTATACCCCAAAGACGCAAGCAAAGATTGAATACTGATGCGTGCCTGCGATTCTCTTGAAGGCCGCGCTCCGCGTCAGTACGTGCTCCAGCAGAGCATTGTGATAGAGCACAAACACCGGCCTGGGGTGTTCCCGCAACGAATGCTCCAGGTTGCTGATCATCCTAATCAATCCGGATTCGGGCAAAGGGTTGAACAGATAAAGCACGGTCGGCTCGGGTGGAAAAGCGAACTCGCAGGCGTCGCCCAAGAGACAGTCGATGGCAAAGCACTGCTGCGAGTCGCTTTTGAAGTTGCCGATATTCTCTTTCGCCACCCGGTGCAGTTCGGGCAGCAGTTCGATTCCCAGGATGCGCCGGAAGGGGTAATCCGCAGCCATCAGCAGGACGCGTCCTTTGCCTGAACCGATGTCGATGAAGGTAAATTCGCGGAAGGCGATTTTCGGACTTGCCAACATGAGGCTCGCGAGCATTTCGCGAAACACCGCGGGCTCGGTTGGTTGATAAGGCGAATGGAAGAGTCCCAGCAGTCGATCGCGCCAGCCAACCGTAGCGCTGGTCGTATCCACGCGGAAGTCCCAGTCAAACTCGACGTCGCCATAGCGTTGCCGCCGTCGCGAGGGAGTGGATTCGCGGGCGAACTCCCACAGGGTCGAGACGAAACGCTTCAGGGTGGGAAAGAATCCATCGTGCCCGGACCGCTCTTTCCACCAGTGATGAATGGTGGTCGCAAGACCTGTTCCGGGATTCTGCTCCGCCGACATGGCAGACTTATGGTAATGCGTCCCGCGTGCGAAGCATGATTTCCTGGCTTGGTTTTGTGGCGCAGGGCCTTCGGCCCTGCGATTGAGTGTTGGAAGGATACGCCTTCAGGCGCTGAGGTACTTGGGGCGATGCCGAAGCCCCTCAGCGGCTAAAGCCTGTCAATTAGAGAGCCTGAATCGCAGCGCTGGAAGCGCTGCGCCACCCAAAGGCCCTAAGCGAGGGGCTTCGACATCCTCACCAGATGGCACGGTTGGTTCGCGTGCTGGTCTGGAGGAAAGGGTAGAGTTCCGCTTTCCGCGTAGCCGAGACGGTGATAGAACGCAGGCAACTCGGCGCGCAGATTGACGATGGTAAGGTCCATGAAATGGCAGCCCGCGGAACGACAGTATTCCTCGGCAGCGGCGACCATGCGAGATCCGAGGCCAGAACGTTGCAACGCAGGATCGACCGCGAGCAGGCCAAAATATCCGTGCTGGCCACGCAGTTCCACGTAGACGCAGCCGGCAAGCGCGCCAGCTTGCTCGACGAGCAGGACCTTCCCCTTCTGCAGCAGCGCGCGCACTTTTTCGGGATTGGTACGGTCGCCGTCGGTGAAGAAACGTTCCGGGCGGAAAGCGGCATTCACCAGACGAGCAATGTCCTCGGCATCTTCGGGCTCTGCCGTGCGTGTCTTCATGGGTTGGTCTTGTATGGGCGTGGACGACGCCCGCGCCTACATTTTTGAATTTTAGTCCACGGGCTTGAACTTCGGCTTGGGCGCGATATATCCGGGCGGCGTCCCTTTTTGGATGAATGGCAGATCGTCGGGTGTGCGTACCTCCACGCGGCCATCTGGCATCAATTTGTAGGTGTGGCCAAGTGGATCTACGGGACTGCCGCGCATCAGGTTCGCCGTTTCCAAGTCTGAAAAACTCTGCGGCAGATGCCCAGTTTTGTCGCGGTAGCGAGACACGAGTTTCTCCAGGATGGTCACGTCTTCATCCACCTGCAGGGCGCGCAAGTGGGCTGCGGCGTTGCCTCGGATATCGCGATCTTTGGTGGTCTGGTAGGTCGTAGTCCACAGCATGCGAGCAGTTTGGATGTCCCCTCCACGCTGCGCCATTTGTGCGGCCAGCACTTTCAGGAAGGGATGCGCATCCGGTACCCGGGAGCCGCGTACAAAGGAGTCCGAGGCCCTGGCATAGTCCTTGAATTCCAGGTAGTAAATGAAGCCTAGATCGTAGTAGAGATGCCACTCGTTGGGATTGTTACGGATTCCGAATTCCACTAACTGAATGGCACGTTGCGGCTGGCCTCCATTGGCAGCCAAGAAGTTGGAGCCATACTCGTAGGCAACCAGCAAATGCGGATCGAGCGCGGTGGTAATCTCGAGCAACGGAGCCAGCAGGTCGTAATGCTCGGCACCCCTATCGAGATGATCCCCGAAATACTGCACGGCGCGGGTCCAGTATATGTCGGCGAGCAATCCGTCGTATCCCAGACTTAGATGCTTCAGCAGTTTGGGCGAGGAAATGTAGAGGACCTCCTCCAGCGTAGCTTCGGTTCGCTGCCGATCGATGCTCCGCAGCAACAACACCGATCCCGCTAAGCAACTCACAAGCAGGATGCTGGCCGCAATAGTGATTCGACTGGACGGTTTCATTTCAGATTCCGGCGCTCGAAAATGAGGACCGCCCCGCAGAGAGCCATACTGGCGTAAACCAGGGCATAAGCCGTGTTCGACAGGATGAGTTGCCCGGGAACCGGCTGTTCGTGGGCTACCGAGCTAACCACATTCAGGGCAGACAAATTTGGCACCAGATAGGCCGCGCCCGTGGCGAGCCAGCGCGTGAGCCCATGGGTCATGCCGGCGAATCCTCGCAGGTCTTCCGCGAAGGTGCCGATCACGAACAAGGCAAAAGCAAATACGGCCGACAACAACGGAGAAGAGAAAGACGAAAACAGCAGCGCCAGGGCGGTGATGATGAGGAACTGGAGGATGATGAAATACACTGCCACCAGCACCCAGCCATCGGCGGCATGGAAATGTTGGGAGACGTAGAGCAACGCTGCGAATACGCCGAGGGCCATGAAAAAGGTGTTCACCACCAGCGTCCCGGCCAGCCCGAAGAACTTGCCGACAACAAACTCCCAACGCTGGACCGGACGGGAAAGAACGGTGTAGAGGGTTCTCTTGTCAATCTCCTTGGAGACGAGGCCGATGCCAATAAAAATGGCGATCACCACGCCAAACAACGAAACTGCCGTGAGACCGAGGTTGATTACCACGAGGCGCTCAATGCCAATGGAAATCTGGCCCACCAGAATGGCCGCTCCGGACATCAGCAGTGCGAAGGCGATCAGGTTATAGAGGACGCGATCGCGCACCGCTTCGCGAAAAGTGTTGGAGGCAATGTGTACGATCCGCGCGCTCATAGCGTCACCGTCATTTCGTCACCCCGGCAACCGCCTTGGACGGTTGCAGCTTACGCACAAAATACTCTTCCAGCGAAGTCCGGACGGGAATCAACGATATGATGCGCAACTGTTCGCGCCGCAGGGCTTCCAGGGCAGCTTCCTGATTGCCTTCGGGAAGGACGGCACGGACGGTGTCGCCGGTTACGTGACACTCCGCGCCCACCGCATTCATCGCGGCCGGCACCTTGTTCCCGTGCCAGACCAGTTCGATCTTTCCTTCGATGCTCGAGGTGAGATCAACCACCGCGCCCACGCTCCGCAGTTCGCCCAAATGAATGATGGCCACGCGATCGCAGAGCGCCTCGGCGTCGGAGAGGATGTGAGTGGAGAAGAAGACCGTCTTACCTTCGTGCTTCAATTGTTCCATCAGATCTCGCACTTCGCGACGTCCCATGGGATCGAGTCCAGACATCGGCTCGTCGAGGAACACAATCCTGGGATCATGCAAGATGGCCTGCGCGATGCCTACACGCTGCAGCATGCCTTTGGAAAACTTGCGCAACTGCACTCGGATTACGTCCGCAAGTCCTACCCGTTCGAGAACCTCGCGGACCTTGCGCGAGCGTTCTTTGGGGGCTACCCCGGAGAGCTGTCCGTAGTAGTCGAGCAGTTCGCCGGCAGTGAGGTAATCATAGAAATATGGTTGTTCGGGGAGAAAACCGATCTGCGCCTTCATGCGCGGATCGTTAATCTCCATGCCCAGAATGCGGGCTGATCCGGCGGTTGGGTAGACCAGGCCCATGAGCATCTTGAGTGTGGTCGTCTTTCCCGCCCCGTTGGGGCCGAGAAAGCCGAAAATTTCTCCTTCTTCCACGCTCAGGTGAAGTGGCCGCAACGCGCACTTCGGCTTTTTGCGCCAGAAGCCCACGCTGTAGGTTTTTTCAAGACCAAGGATATCGATTGCGGTCATGGCAGTAGAGCTGAATTGCCCTCCTTTCTCGCTGGTAAGAAAATTATATGCAAAATCTGGAGTAGTGCGAGAGGGTGGGCTAGTTACTAGATTACGAAAGTAAAAAGGTGGGGACCTTCATCCTGGCTGTTTCTTATCGTCCTGCTGTTTGAAAGTCATTCGTGCGTACAAGAGGGAAGGCCAAGACGGGGATCTGGAAAAACAAAAGGAGCAACGGATTTCTCCGTTGCTCCTTGGCTTGTACCCTCCCCCAGGTACTTCGCCAAACTGATGTTACTGCAGAGCGATGAACGCTGTGCAGCCTGCTACGGTGACGGGCGGAACCACAGGATTCGCGCTATAGCGGATCACGCCTTCTTCCGTGGAGCAGAAGCTGCGCACGCCGGTCTGGTTCGCAGCAGCGGCAGCGCCGCCAACCACGTAGCTCAGGTTGACGCCACCATTGGCGAACGCCGTGTTTGCAAAGTAGTAGCCGCTCTTCGGAGTCGCTGCGGCAGTGGCATTGGCCAGAACCCAGTCGATCAAGCACGCGCTGGCGGGGACAGGCTGAATATTGGAACAACCAGTGATGGCCGGCGGCCCGAGCGAAAGCATAGTGGGGGCATAACCCACGACCGGATAGGTGGACTGGTAGCCGATTTGGGCTGTATTAGTGGTACGAACCGAGCTAGCCGCAGAGGACTCGTTGGCCGCAATACGTGCCCGCAACAGGTTTGGAATAGCGATAGCAGCGATAATAAGAATAATCGCCACCACGATGAGCAACTCAATCAGTGAAAAACCCTTTTGTTTCCGCATGTGTGTTCCCTTCCTTCTCCGTTATCAAATGTTTGGTCTCAGTAGACCCAATTGCCGATTATGTTCGCATTTTAGCGGCCAGAACCGGAAGTTACTATGGGGTAAGTCCGGATTCTTGGGCACGCTTTGTTTTCAACAGTTGAGCAATCTTCTGTAACCATTGTGCCTGAAGCAGGTTGGACCCAGAACGTCGTTTCTATCAGATTTTGTCGGCGGGATGACAACTTGTGTCATTTTGGCACACTAGTGTTTTGAGACCCCTACTGATGTGGAACGAAGAAAAAAGGCCCTCTCGCGACAAAAATTGAGGAGCAACGGAATCCTCCGTTGCTCCTCCAGACCCTTCGCCAAATTAACTTATTGCAGAGCGATGTAAGCTGAGCAGCCAGCTACCGTCGTGACGGGAACTGCGGCACTGGCCGAGAAACGGACTACACCTTCTTCCGTGGAGCAAAACCCCCGCACTCCAGACTGGTTGGGTGCAGCAGGCGCACCGCCAATAACATAGGTGGCGTTCACGCCCCCGGAAACGAACGCCGTGTCAGCAAAGTAGTAGCCGCTCTTGGGAGTCGCGGCCGCCGTGGCATTGGCCAGGACCCAGTCGATCAAGCAACCGCTGGCGGCGGTGGGTTGAACGCCGGAACAGCCGGTCGCCGCTGGAGGCCCCAATGCCAATAACGTGCCGGAATAACCCACCGCCGGATAGGTGGTCTGGTAGGCGAACTGGGCCGTGTCGGTGGCGCGCAACGAACCGGCGGCAGACGCTTCATCCGCCGCAATGTGTGCCCGCAACAGGCTCGGAATAGCGATGGCAGCGATAATCAAGATGATAGCCACCACGATCAGCAGCTCGATCAGCGAAAATCCTCTTTTTTGCCGCATCTTATCCACCTTGTCTCGCTCAGAGGGTGAGATTCGTGAACCCTCCTCTCGGCTAGTGGCAATTTGATTGCCGATCTCTGATCGCACTGTGTCGCCAGGTTACTATCGACTAAGTCTCACGCCTGCCATGCACTGGAAAGAAGGGCAGTCACTCCGAGCATTGAAACCAACGCTAGCAGATGGCGTCAAAGAGGCGAGACCTGACAAATTTCGTCAACTGGGCCCCTTTTATGGTGACATCTCCATTTAGAATGCCGCTTACCCATGGCGGCCTTTCTTCCCACTCTGCGCATAGATCCAGACATTGGCCAGGCTTGGTCGGTTCCGGCTCCGTTTTACACCGATCCGTCTGTACTTGCATTGGAGCATGAGAAGATCTTCGGGAGGACCTGGCAGGTGGTGGGCCATTGCCACCAACTGGCGAATCCGGGCGATTTCTTTACCACCGAACTCCACGGGGAGCCCTTGCTGCTGGTGCGCGGTGCTGGCGGCGAGTTGCGCGGCTTTTACAATGTTTGCCGCCATCGCGCCGGACCACCGGCCGAGGGATGCGGTTCGCGCAAGCTGTTCCGTTGCGGCTACCACGGTTGGACGTATGGCCTGGATGGATCGTTGATCAGCGCTCCCGAGTTCGAAGGCCAGCAAGACTTCTCATCTGACCGCTTCGCGTTAATACCGGTATGCGCTGAGCAGTGGTTCAACCTGATCTTCGTCAACTTGGATCCGAATGCCGAGCCGTTGGTGGAGGGCATGGGCGCACTCCCAAAGCAAGTGCAGCGTTTCGATTTTGCCGGCATGAAGCTCTTCAAGCGCCGGACTTACGACATGAAATGCAATTGGAAGACTTACGTCGACAACTATCTTGAGGGGTATCACTTGCCCAGCGTGCATCCGGGACTGAACCGCGAATTGGACTACGGCGCTTACACGGTTGAACCCTATGCGCGGCACGTGCGGCAGTTCAGTCCAATCCGGGGCGCACAACCTGGGGATGCCATCCCGCGCCGCTACCGGGAAGCCCGCGAAGATCTGACCACCGACTATTTCTGGATCTTTCCCAACTGGATGCTCAACTGTTATCCCGATAATGTCTCGCTGAACATCGTTTTGCCATTGGAGGCCGAGCGTTCACGGGCGATTTTCGAATGGTATGTGCCCGAGGGAGACCTCGATAGTAAAGCCGCGAGTGACGCGGTTGAGTTCAGCGACCAGATTCAGATTGAAGATGCCGCCATCTGCGAGACCGTACAGAAGAACCTGCATTCACGAAGTTACGAGCGCGGGCGCTACAGCGTGAAGCAGGAGAAGGGCGTGCACACATTTCATCGGATGTATGCGGAAGTGATGCAGAGCGGAGGGCCTTAACCGCGAGCGGACGCTGTGGCTGTTGTGGACAGCTTGAAACGAACCCTTTCCTTCTTTTGCAGATATGCCACGATTTCGAACAGGTTGCTGGCGTGCGGATTTCCGGATGGGCCAAGCATCCGCATTAAGCTCTTAGGGGAGTGGTGTGTGATCTCGGCCAGTTCCCTGAAGCCAACCGTGGCGTTGATGTAATCGCGCAGCACGGTTTTTCCCGTTTCTACGTCTCCGGAGAGAAAGCTTTCGATGCCTTCGCGCAGAAGTTCCTTGCGGAAAGCGGGATCGCGGCGTACTCGCGCTCGAATCGTTTCTTTGAAATCTCGGGTCAAAGCCATTGTAGGTTCTCCCTATTTCTTTCTAATCTTGTAGTCCTGCCATCTGACGACAGCGTCGTGGATGTCCTTCTGCTGCCGCTTTTTTGTTCCGCCGCCGAGCAAGATGACAAGGCACTCGCCGTCTTTGCCGAAGTAAACCCGGTAACCTGGACCGAAGTCGATCCTGCACTCATGCACTCCCGAGCCAACGCTCTTCACGTTGGAAAAGTTTCCCTGCCCCATGCGCGTGATAGCAATGGCCACTTTGGCTGCTGCTTGCGCGTCCAGGCTGTCGAACCATTCGGCGTAAAGACTGCGGCCGCTCCGGTCGAGGTATTCCCGGACATCGACCATATTTAATGGTAACACATGTGTTACCTTTGTCAAGGCGTCGATAAGGAACCCAACGCTACGGAGGCGGAGCTTCGCTCCGCAGGACAGCCGGGGCGGCTGTCCCCACGTGAGTCTGGGCTTGGACGGAGTAGACCTGATGGTGATTTCGCGGGCGGGGGCGCCCTGCGCAAATCTCGAAGGTGAAAGCCTACTGGCCAGGTTCGAGCCGTGAATGGAGTACGATGAGCGTCATGTCATCGTGCTGCTTGGCTCCGGCAACGAACCCATCAGCGGCTTGCATCAGGCGGGCGATGGTTTCGGACGGGCTCAGGCCGGTGCAACTCCGGATAGTTGCCGTCATCCGCTCCTCGCCCCATTCCTCGTCGGCGTTATTCATGGCTTCGCTGATGCCGTCGGTGTAGGCGACAAAGACATCGTCCGGCGCAATTGTTACCACACCCTGCTCGTAAGGAAAGCTCTCGAGCAAGCCGACCACGGTCCCGCCAGTTTCGAGCCGAGACAGATGCCATTTGCCGGCCGAGCGATGGAACAGCATGGGTGGATTGTGGCCAGCGTTCACATAGGCGAGCTGGCGCGAAGCGGGGTTGTACTGTCCGTAGAAGAAAGTTGCATACCGGCTGGCCGATGAAGCTTCATACACCAACCGGTTTACGTTACTGACCAGGGCCGCAAGGTCTTCGGTCATGCGGGTGGCTTCGCCGCGCAAAGAGGCTTGCAAACTGGCCATGGTCAGGGCCGCGGCAATGCCTTTTCCGGAAACATCGCCAATCGCGATTCCCAACCGTCCGCCGGGCAGGGCCAGAAAATCATAATAGTCGCCACCGACGCCTAGCGCGGGACGACAGCCGCCTGCGTATTCAATACCTGCAATTGGCGGCAAGCTCTGCGGGAAAAGCCGTTCTTGCACCTCGCGGGCGATTTCAACTTCGCGGTTCAAGCGTTCGCGTTGGGCTACCTCGTCGGCAATGGCGGACACGAGGCGAGCATTCTCCAATGCCAAACCAGTTTGAGCGGCCACTGATTTCAACAAGCGCAGGTCGCTGCCGGAATATGGTTCGTCGGAGCGCTTTGGGCCCAGGCTGATGAAGCCCAGTAGTTTGTCGCGCGCGTTTAGAGGGAGCAGCAGTTCGGTCCCGAGTTGGGCCAGCTTGGAACGGTCTTCTTCACTGACTTCGGTTTCCCGGTAAAGCCAGGAATCGGGGTCATCGAAGTAAACTCGCGCCGGATCCTTCTGCTTCTGCAGCACATTGACCGTGCCAGTGCCCGGCGCAAACACCACGTCGGGAGGCGTGCCGTAACCGAGAGCATAGGCTGGACGGTAGGGTCCGGCGCCCCCTAGCAAAACTGCGACACGTGGAATGTGCATGGTCTCGGAGATCCGCTCGGCTACTGTCTCAATCAAGGAACGCGTTTCCACGATGCTTCGCACTTGATCGCTGAGTTCGCTGAGTACCTGTTCGGCGTTATAAGCTTCGCGAAAGAAGCGGCGGTCGGTCCAGTTGCGGAGTTGCTCCGCCCGCTCGCGCATCTTCCAAACCGCCACCGCTGCCAGCGCAATAGCCCCCGCCTTCAGAGCCAGACTCCTGCTTCGATCCGAGACCAACGTCATGACGAGGTACGCCATCGCCAACGTCAGGATGGTCTGCAGAATCAGAATCCCATTTTTCGCCAGCGCATACTTCAGTCCCTGCCTGACGACCACCCGTACATCCATCGCGCGCTGCACTACGATCACGTAAGCCAGAGTGAGGGGGAAGATCACCAGCATCGCCAGCGTAATTCCCAGGAGCCAGCTCGGAGCCGCACTACTGATGGGTTTTCCGCGAATCCCGGCAATGGAGCTGAGGACGAACAGCGGCACCGTGGAGATGGTCGTGCCCCAGTACAGCAAACGGAGCCTTCGCTTGCCGTCGGCTGACATGGCGATTCCGGACTTGGCAAAGATGGACGCGAAGAAACCGAAACCAACTAGGCAGAATGTGTAAAAGAGCAGCGGAGTTTGCCAGAAGAGCAAGTGTTGGTAAATCGGCTGCGCGGCTGCGTAGTCCGTCATCTCGATGACCGCAACCCTACACGCGACGATGCCCCCGGCGACTGCGGGAGCGATCACTAGCCACGGGATCAGCTGCCGCCATCTGCCGAAACGCATCCAGAAAGGAAACGGTTCCGGAAAGAAGAATCCAAACAGGAACATGAAAATAGGCCATGCCCGTGACAGCGCCATGTGATATCCCATTGCCCATTCGCGCCATCCCGGACCCCAACCTTCGATCTTGAACGAGCTAAGAAGCTGAGAAAAACAAAGCAACAAGCCCAACAGCAGCCATCCCTGAGGATCTCTTGGCCTGACCAGGACTACCCAGCAGCCGAGCAGGATGCAGCCGACGGGCATGGCGACATTCAGGAGGAAGTCGAAAGCGATTCGGCTGATCGATGCTGAGCCAAGGGTGACCGGGAGTTCGATCGTGCGTACCTCGGAACCGGAACGCACGCTTACCGGAATGCGGTCTCCCACTGTCGCTCTTGCGTACGCGTCGGCCAACACCGCACTGCCGGTGTACTTCTTTCCGTTGACGGTGAGAAGAATGTCCCCTCTGCGGAGGCCGAGTTTCTCGGCAGACGGCATCACCACGTCCAGTGCTGGGCTGGCGGTCTCCGGACCGATGAACGGGATGTCCAGCTTCTCTCCCCGCCAGATGTCTGGGGCGTACCGGGCCTGAAAAAGCATCGATACCGCGAAGATGATTCCCAAGGCGATGTACTGTGGCGTAGGGCGTACCGGTCGATGCGATGCGGCTGGCATGGAGAACAAAAGGAGACGAATGATTGTAACCCGTAGGCGCGGACTGCTTCAGAATAGCTGCAACTGGTCGCCGGGTTCGGCATCGGGGACGGGATGGCTTTTCCGGCCATAACGGTCGTAGTCGCTGCGAATGCCGTACTTCTGGCGCAGGCGTGCCATGAGTTGCGAAAGTGGCTTACGATACGATGCCGAAAGGAAGGCGCGATCTTTATAGCGTTGCCGGTAGCTTTCCACCAGTTGGGGGAACTCCTTTTCCAGAAACGGCAGGAAGACAGCGGCTGAGCAGGGCTTTAGGAACAGGGAATTGGCGGAGATGTATTTTCCACCAGCCTGGGCTGTGGCTCGGACTAGCTGCTCCAGGTCGTGCGGTGAATCGGTAATGCCGGGGAGCACGGGCGCACAGATCACGCCTGCCGCAACGCCCGCCTGGTTCAGCTTTTGCATGGCCTCCAGACGCAGATCAGGACGCGGCGCGCGCGGCTCCAGAATGCGGGCCAGGTCCGCATTCAGAGTGGTGATTGTCATATTCACCAAGAGGCGATTGTTTTTGGCAACCTGCTGGAGCACGTCGATATCGCGCAGCACAAGATTAGATTTAGTGACAATGCCAATTTCGAAACCGCGATGCCGGGCGAATTCCTCCAGGATCGCGCGCGTCACCTCGAAGCGCCGCTCTGCCGGTTGATAGGGATCCGTAGCGGTGCCGAGTGCGATTTCTTCCCCCGGCTTGACGTGCTGCAGTTCCTGCCGCAGCAAGTCCGCGGCATGTTGCTTCACGAAGATCTTCTGCTCGAAGTCGACGCCGTCCTTCAGTTCCATGAATTCGTGGGTGTAGCGGGCATAACAGTATTTGCAGGCAAACTCGCAGCCACGGTAGGGATTAATTGTCCAAGTGAAGGGCATGCGCACGCCGGTGCAACGGTTGAGCAGGGAACGGACGGGGAGCGTGAAGTATTCAACCTCGTGCCCTTGGCGAAGGGATTCCCCCTGCGAAGCCAGGCGAGCGATGCCCACGAGTTGGGGCTTGGAGTCTGGAAACAGAGACCGTGAGGCCATGATTGTATTCGCTTTTTGTTCGTCACATAATAAACTCCCGAGTTGGGTCGGTCAACAACTATTTTACGCTGTTTATATATCGGGGGCGAAGGCTAACTTGGAGTTGGGGTGCCCCACTCTTTCGTTCATCTTCTAAGGTCCGGGGCACCCGGCGAGCAGCAACTGTGCTTGCAGTTGTTGGGCGTTATCCTCACTGTGCCGCGGTGCTGAAATAGACGCGCGTTGATAACACGGAGCCGTCGTTGACGGTGCACTCAGTCAGTTGGTCGTTGACCGTTCCATCTTCAATAGCACGAGAGAGCGCTTCGTGAAGGAGTTTGGAATCCGGTTCGCGCATCTCCGAATAGAGGCGGTCAAGGGTCCATCGATTGCGGGAGAGCCTCGCCTTGAGCTCAGTCTCGACCTGCGAGACTTCGTGTTCGTGCTTCAATTCTAGCCATGAAGCTACACCGGTGGTGACGACTAGACAGCAAGCAAAGATTGCGAGGACCGCCTGCCTCGTCAATCTCGCAGCCACAAGCCCTACCAAAGAGATGGCTAGGCCCACTAGGTTAAGAACAGTGTCGATCGTCACGTTGTCTGCCCCTCGCCGTCAGCCAACAAACTAACTACGGCTTAACTCGCTCTGCGGATTCGATCGTAGCAGGTCCATTGCCTCCGCCCAACGGGAACTTGCCCCAAGGGTTAGGCCCCCCGTGTACTGAGATTTGAGCGACTTGTTTTCGATTCTCCGGAATAGTGACCTCGACAATTCTTGACTTCGGAACATTCACCACCCCCGGGATAATGCCGGCGCTCGTGTCGGGTGATGCCCCCTTGGGTAGAAGCCGAACAAGGATCTTGTCTGCGCTGCCACCAATGAATAGTTTCAGATGCTCCCCTTTCGCGAAATCAATCGGGGGTGCCAAGTCGAGCCAGCCCGCGCCCCATTGGGACGACGAGCCCGTGACACCTGCTAGGGTTTGGGCTCTCACAGTACTTGGAAGCGCGATAAGAAACAGGATGGCAAGTGAAATGAAGATGGTCCATAGCTTTTTGTCGCTCTTGGAATACATGACGCCTCCTCTATGCTGTTTCGCGAACTCGGGTTACCGACGGTCGATTTATGTCGCCGCTGACCTGGGCAAAAGGTGCGAGTCGGTCTCGTCGGTGACCATCATACCTGTGCAGTGCCGTGCTAGGCTACTACTTCCAACTTTCCGGCATGCGGAGGTTGCCGGGCAGGAGTGTACTGCGATCTCCTTTAGCGGCGTCGATTTGCTGTTGAGTGAGATTGTTAGCACGTCGCAGGTCTGCCCCGCTGAGGTTCGCCAGCAAGAGGATTGTCCCGCTGAGGTTCGCCCCGCTGAGATCCGCGCCGCGGAGATTCGCCCTGCGGAGGTTCGCCCCGCCGAGGTCAGCCCGCAAGAGGTTTGTCCTGCTGAGGTTCGCCCCGCTCAGGTCCGCCCCGCCGAGGATCGCTCCGCCGCCGAGATCCGTCTGGCTGAGGTTCGCCCCGCGGAGGCTCGCGCCGCGGAGGTCCGCCCCGCTGAGATCGGTCTCGCTGAGATCCGCCCCGCTGATGTATGCCCCACGGAGATTTGCCCTGCTGAGGTCTGTGCCACGGAGATCAAGAACCTGGTTTTCCCGTTCGTATTTGTGATCTCGTCTGCCAACAACCGTGAGGATAGCCTGAATATCGGCGGCTAGGGGTGTGTGCTGAGCTGGTGCTTGCTGCTCCCGAGTCGATTCCTGCGGTTTGAGCGGAGCATTCTCTCGAACGTAGGTACACAACTCTTCCATGATCGGCCAATGGAGTCCTTCGGACTCATTAGCAATGCCCTCAAGCGCGTAGATTCCGCCCAAGCGGACCTCAAGCTTCTTCTTCCCGTCTACGTTAACTGCTCCGAGTTGCTCAATCGCCTTCTCAAACCTATCGGCAATCTGACCTTCTCGGGAGACCTTTAACGCCTCTTGGGAAATCGATGCAGCATGTTGCGCCACCTTAAGGTTCTGCAAGGTGACGTAGCCACCCGCTAGTACCGCGGCTCCGCCCAATATCGTCGCCAGAGTCTTGCGCGCTTCGTTTTCGCGGTCGAATCGTTCCTTGGGCTCTAGGTCTTTTACACTTCCGACCTGCCATTGCGGAAGTTTCCAGAGAGCCAGCGCGAAAAGAACGCCTGTCCCTAAGCCCAAAGGCAAGAACCAGTCTGATAAGAGTAGCCAGATCACCCCAAGGAGAGCGATCGTTAGGACGGCATCGACAGTCCACCAGAGGACACGTCCCTTGCGGGGAATCTCGCGTAGTGGAGACGAAGTTTGTTCAGTGTTGGAGCCGTCAACCATGTTGCCGTATTGTAGGCGATCCTTTCTATCCGCGTGCAACATTTACGAGCGTCTTTTCAAAAGTCGCCCGGTTGATTGAACGTATTGCGAGCTTGTCAGGAACTGGCTCGAGCTACCCATAAATCAAGCCTGATTAGATCACCGTGTCGGCTCCAAACGACCCAGTAGACTTGGTGCGCTCAAGCCAACCAAGGCTCGGAGGAAAGGAGCCGAGCGATGAAGATTATAGGTTCCGGGTGCCCCGCTCCTTGCGTTTTGTGCAAGGGGCGGGTGCGTGCATCACGCCACCGAATCTCTCCTCCTCATCCGCAGAACATCACAATCATTGATCCGCACCAGCCCAACCTCACCGAAGGCATAGCTTCGATAGCCGCCCCAGCGCGCTGCTCCGGCCCCTCGGCCAGTCCCCGCTTTACCGGGTTCGGGGCTGGCCCACACATCGCCCCTACGCCCAGAAAGAGGTTGCCCATCCTCGGTTTTTTTTGCGAGGGAGGGTGCGAGACTCTCGACCGAGCAGGAGCACCCTTTCTTATTGACGGAATGTTTCATATCAGATAACCTAAATGAAGATACATTATCTGCGAGATAACGCTAGATCTTTGACAACCTGACCCACGGGACCGTTTTGCGCTTCAATGCCGAGTCGCCGACAGCATTCTCGATTCGGAGGGGCTGATCTCCCGTTGCTAACTTCCAGGCTCAGTTCCAAAACGGGCCGCGAGAACAGCCACCTGCCAGCCGTAACTCCCATGTTGTCTAGATTTTGCGTGTAATTCCTTTAAACTCAAAGATCTAGCACATAGTCAATATTTAGGTCGTTTGTTTTCTAGATTTTGCAGCGCAAAGGGGGAGGGGGGGTACCCGGTACTAAACAGTAAACTCTGTCCCAATGTGGGAAACGCTCGGGCTGGCGCCGACGCCAATTCAGTTAGCGGCCTTCTGGATTCGACGCTGCAGGTTTGGCGGGAGCTGCTTCTTTGTCGCTTTTCTCACTCGGAGGCGGCGGAATGGTGATGTCCACTTTAGTTACCGGACCGAGAGACGACAGCGGTTTGTCGAACTCCGCGGTGTTGCCTACGACCAGTACGGCGAGTTTGTCCTTGTGCAAGTACTTTGCCGCGGCGCGAGCTACATCTTCCTTTCCAACTTTCTCGATCCCGGCGCGATAGCGTTCCAGGTAATCCGCTGGATATCCGTAGAACTCGTACGCCATGCGTTCGCGGAGCACTTTCTCCGGCGAATCAAAATTGAAAACGAATGAGTTCAGGATGGAATCCTTGGCGCGTTTGATTTCCTCGTCCGAAATCGGATTCTTTGCCAGACCGTCGATCTCTTTGTAAAGAGCTTGAATGGATTCCACGGTGCTCGCGCTCTTGGTACTCATGGAAATGCGAACGATCCCGGGATGGTCAAATGCGGAGCCCACACCACCGCCCACGCCATACGCCAGCCCTTGGGCGGTCCGGATGCTCTTGAACAACCGTGAAGAGAAACCCCCACCAAAAGCCTCGTTGAAAACTTGAGCGGCGTAGTAATCAGGGTTGTCGCGCCGGATGCCCAGTTCCGTCATGTGAATGGAACTCTGGTTCACGTCTTCTTTCGAAATCAGGTAATAACCGGGCTTAGCAGGCTGGAAGTCGATTTCGTCCTTTTTTACAGGCGGTCCCTTGGGCCAATCGCCGAAGACCTGGCGAAGTTTGGCTTCCATGGTGACGGAATCAAAGTCGCCGACGATCCCCAAAATAATATTATTGGGGTGTACATGGGCATGATGCCAATCGAGCAGGTCTTGGCGCGCGACGGCGGCAACTGTAGCGTATTCGGGTTCGCGGGCGTACGGATTGTTTGCCCCATAAGCCAGCTTCATTGACTCACGGGTCGCGATTGCGCTCACATCGTCATTGCGGCGCGAGATGGAGTCGTCCATTTCTTTCTGCGCCAGGTCGATCTTGTCGGCGCGGAATTCGGGCTCGCGCAGCAGTTCGTTGAATGCCTTGAACACATCGTCGAAATCGCCCTTCAGGCAAGACCACGAGATCGTGGTCGAGTCTGCGTGGCTGCCGGTTTCAACTTTGGCCGCGCGAATTTCAAGGTAATCGTCGATCTGATCGCCGGTTTGCGCCTTGGTTCCACCGGTGCGCCAGACTTCGCCGTAAATATCCAGCATTCCGGTTTTGTTCGCCGGTTCCGAACGCGAGCCGCCGCGGATGCGTGCGATGCCATCAATGAGCGGGAGTTCATGGTCTTCCTGAAGGAAGATCACCATGCCATTCGGCAGCTCAATGCGCTTCGGTTCCCGCGGGTGAAATGCGGGCAGGGACGGAATCGGAATCTGTTGCCAATCGGTGGCTTGAGCTGCGGCCCGCGGAACGACCGCGCTGATGAGAATTACAATCGAAAGGAGAACGAGCGAAAGCTGAGCTTTCATTGCGCCCCTCCTTTTTCGTTTTGGTTGGCTGCGGGGGCAGCGGTCTTGGTTTCGATAATCCCTACTGTGCGGTTGGTTGGAACAAAAGTTTGATTGGCGACGCGGCGAATGTCCGCTTTGGTAACCTTATCAATGCGGTCGACCGAGCGAAACAGTTCACGCCAGTCGTCGTAGCGGGCCTGGTACAAAGCCAGACTGGAGGCCAGGCCTTCGTTGCTGCCCAGACCGCGGATCAGGTTCGCCTTGGCCCGCGTTTTAATCATCTTCAGTTCCTCGTCGCTGATATCTTCTTTCCTCAGCTTCTCGATCTCGGCATGAATAGCGTCCGCCATTTCGTCCGGCTTGTGGCCAGGGAGCGGGAACGCGTAGAAGGCAAAGAGGTGCGGATACTTGTTGCCTGGGAGTCCGGTGAAGCCTGCCGAATCGGCAGCGATTTTTTTGTCGCGCACCAGCGCGCGGTAGAGCCGCGAGGTTCGTCCGTTCGACATCAGGTCCGCAATCGCGTCGTAAACGGCGTCATCAGGGCTGTGGTAGTCGGGCCGATGATAGCCCTCGAGATAGAGTGGTTGCGACATGTCCTGCAATACGACGCGCCGCTCGGAGTTCTGCGGCGGCTCGGTGGTCGTGCGTTCGTCCGGCCTGGGGCGCGAGGGCAACCGTCCGAAATATTTTTCGAGGATCGGCATCGTCTCGGACGCCTTTACGTCACCCACTACGGTCACCACCATGTTGGACGGAATGTAGTACTTGTCGAAAAAGTTCTTGGCGTCGGTGGCGGAAAACGAATTCAAGTCGGACATCCATCCGATCGTCGGGCGATGGTACGGATGCGCCTGAAAAGCCGCCGTGGTGAATTGTTCCAGCAAACGCCCGATGGGGTTGCTGTCGGTACGCATGCGGCGCTCCTCGATCACCACATTCCGCTCCTTGTAAAACTCGCGCATGACGGGGTGCAGGAAGCGCTCCGATTCCAGATAGGCCCACAGCTCCAGCCGGTTCTCTGGGAACGAGTAATAATAGTTGGTCTCGTCATCGTTGGTGTTTGCGTTCAAGTCTTCGCCGCCGTTGATCTCCACGATCTGGGGAAATTCGTTGGGCTTGACGTATTTGTTGGCTTCGGTCGTGGCATCGCTCCAGGCCTTTTGCAGATCCTTCAGTTTCTTCTCGTCCCGGCCGACGGGCTTATCGCGCTCTGCGATGTAGGTCGCGTAAGTCTGCTCCACCTTCTCAAGAGCAACTTTTTCGGCGGCATAATCCGTGGTGCCGATCTTGTCGGTGCCTTTGAAAGCCATGTGCTCAAACATGTGTGCCAGCCCGGTCTCACCAAGAGGATCCTGCACCGAACCGGCATCCACGTGGGTGAAGAAGGAAAATACCGGCGCCTCCGGCCGCTCGCAGATCACCACGGTCAACCCATTGTCCAGTTTCTTGACCGTAGTGCGCTTCTCGAAAGAAGCAATATCCTGTGCAGCGGCCAGCGCGGCGAGTATCAGAACGACGGCGAACGACTTAAGAGCACGGTAGTTCATTGGACCTCCACGAGGTTGGACGTGAATGAGGGGCAGAAGTTTGAAATTACGTGGCGGAAGGGGAGGTTGTCAAACGCCAAGCCGCTCCAGAGATTACAATCCGGCATCATAGACCTGATGTTGCACCTGGAACTGGGAGAGGCAGCTTGAGCAAACCATCAGTAGTGGAGATCGAAGGCAAACACCTGAGCTTAACCAACCTGGACAAAGTCCTGTATCCCGCAACTGGGTTCACCAAAGGACAAGTGATCGACTACTACGCTCGCATCGCACCCGTTTTATTGCCGCATCTTGCGGGGCGTCCCCTGACTCTGAAGCGCTATCCCGGGGGCGTTGACAAAGAGTACTTCTTCGAAAAGAACGCGACCAAGCACCGGTCGGATTGGGTGAAGACCGCACCGATCTGGAGCGAAGGGAACCAGCGCACCGTAAATTACATTCTGGCCAACGACCTGCCTACGCTGGTCTGGATTGCGAATCTCGCCTCCATCGAACTTCATCCGTCGCTTTCGCTGGCCAAGGACATCACGTGTCCGCGCAGCATGGTTTTCGATCTCGATCCTGGCCCCCCTGCGAATATCGTGCAATGCTGCCAGGTGGGAATCTGGTTGCGGGACATTTTCGAGCATTTCGGATTGCAGAGCTTTCCTAAAACCTCCGGCTCCAAGGGGCTACAAATCTATGTTCCCCTGAACTCGCCCACCAGTTACGAGGTCACAAAGAGATTCGCCCACGCGCTCGCACGCTTGTTGGAAAACGAGCATAGGGAACTCGTTGTTTCTGACATGAAGAAGCAGTTACGCGTAGGCAAAGTATTCGTGGACTGGAGCCAGAACGATGAGCACAAGACCACAGTAAGTGTATATTCGCTGCGGGCGCGCGCGCATCCTACGGTCTCCACTCCGGTGAAATGGGAAGAGGTGGAGCTGGCGCTAAAGAAGAAAGACGAGACCCTGCTGGTGTTCGAGGCAAGTCAGGTGCTCGATCGAGTGGGGAAGATGGGAGACTTGTTCGAGCTCGTGCGCACGCTCAAGCAGAAACTGCCAAAGCTGGCGGGGATCGCGGAAACCGCGCCACCGGCGATGGAAGCGGGACTAGAACTGGCGGCACAAGCGGAGAACACTAAGAAGACAAAGAAGAGCACGAAGCCTGCACGCCGGCGCTCCGTCTCCAAGAAGAAGTTCCGAAAGGTATAATCCGGCTGATCTTTACTTTCGAGACTTTGGCTTTGGCGGAGCAAAACCATGGCGCAACTCTATGCCGGCACATCGGGATGGGCTTATCCAAGCTGGAAGCCCGATTTTTATCCCGCCAAGCTTGCCCAGGCAAAATTCCTGCAGTATTACGCAACGCAACTGAATGCAGTCGAGGTCAACTTTACGTTTCGCCAATTGCTAAAGGAGACTACGGCGCAGAAGTGGATCGAGGCCACACCCGCCGGATTTCGACTCAGCATCAAAGCGCACCAGGTCATCACCCATATTAAACGCCTGAAGAACACCGAAGATTTCATTCCACGCTTTTTGAGCACGATCGAGCCACTGGCGCGTGCGGAAAAACTGGGACCGCTGTTATTTCAACTGCCACCGAATATGAAGGCAGACGCCAAGCTGTTAGAGGAATTTCTGGCCACTCTGCCACGTGCGGTCCAGTCGGCCTTTGAGTTCCGGCATGTGTCATGGTTCACCGACGAGATTTTTGCTCTGCTCAAGAGCGGCAACCGTGCGCTTTGCATCGCGGAAACCGAAGAACGGATCACACCCGACGTTGTCACCGCCGACTTCTGCTACTACCGTTACCGCAAACCGAGCTACACGGCGGACGAACGTCGCGCCATGGTAGACCGCATCCGAGAGCACCTGGGACAGGGCCGGAACGTGTTTGCATTTTTCAAACATGAGGAAACGCCCGAGGGGGCGATCTATGCGGTGGAAGTGTTGAAAGAAGTGACGCAGATGTAGCATGCGAGATTTTCTGCCACAGTTCGTCGAACTGTAGAGACATTGCTTGCAACGTCTCAGTTTGCTGACGAAGGAATGCTCCCGAACTCGCGAAAGGGCAGCGGCTGAAAAGCAAAGACGTAGCGAGCTACGTCTCTACAGCATCTACTTCATTACTTTTCTCAATGTCCGATAACGCGCATACTTCGTCCGTGCCTTCAGAAGCGAACTCGCGCGTGGTTTCCGGTTTTCTCGACTACCTGAAAGTTGAAAAGGGACTGGCGCCGCTCACGGTCGCTGCGTATACAACCGACGTCAGTCAGTTCACTGGATTCCTGGAGAAGCGCAAGCGCACGCTGCTGAATGCGCGTCGCAATGAGGTGCGCGATTTCATTCAGGAACTATTCGCCAACTCGGTCGATGGACGATCGGTTGGAAGAAAGCTTTCGACGTTACGCCATTTATATCGGTACCTGCTGCTCGACAAGCTTATCGAACACGATCCCACGCTGAACATTGACTCGCCGAAACAGTGGAAAGTGTTGCCCAAATCGCTAGCCCGCGACGAGATGGAAACTCTCCTCCGCGGCCCGCGCACCGGTTCGACCCACAAGCAGGCCGAAGCGATTGCACTGCGTGATCGTGCCATGCTGGAAGTCTTTTACGCCGCAGCGCTCCGGGTCTCGGAGATCATCGCAATCAAACTGGAAGACCTGAAGCTCGACCTCGGCTATGTGCTGGTGCGGGGCAAGGGCGATAAAGAACGAATCGTGCCTTTGGGAAAATCAGCGCAGGAAATACTTGCCGAGTACATGAAGCATTCACGGCCTGCGCTGACCGGAGAGCACACTTCGCCGCTTCTGTTCCTCGGACGCAGAGCGCGCAAGCTGACCCGTCAGCGTGTCTGGCAGATGGTTCGAGCGGCATCCTCGAGCCTGGGACGCAACGCCAGTCCACACATGTTGCGCCACAGTTGCGCCACCCACATGGTCGAAAATGGCGCGGACCTGCGCACGGTTCAGACCATCCTGGGCCATGCTGATATTTCGACCACGCAGGTGTACACACACCTGGCGCTCGATAGGCTGAAGAGCGTATATCAAAAGCACCATCCGAGAGCGAAGGCAAGATAGGCAGGTGATTGTTTCACCACAGAGACACAGAGAAAGCGGAATTGTTCTCTGTGACTCTTGTGGGGAGATTGGTTCTGGCACCTATGGCGACAAAAAAGAGTTGTAACCCCGTCGAGAAGGCCATCGACAACTTTCTCCATTCGCTGCGCGAGCGCAATGCTTCCGTTCACACCATCAAAGCCTATACCGGTGACTTGGGCAAGTTTGCTGCATACGTGGGCTCACGCAATTGGCGAAACATCGATCACGTGACAATCCGCGGATTCCTCTCCCAGCTTTACGAAAAGGATCTGGACAAAGCTTCGGTTGCGCGCGCCTTGGCTGCAGTCCGTTCTTTCTACCGATGGTTGGCGCAGGAAGGAGTGGTGGAACAGAATCCCGCCGCCTTGGTTTCCACGCCGAAGCTACCCAAGAAGTTGCCCCGCGTGCCTACGATCGAAGAAATGAACACCGTGCTCGACGGGCCGATGCCCGAGGCGGCATCCTTTCCCGAACGTGACCGCATCATGTTCGAATTGCTTTACGGGTGCGGTATCCGCAATTCCGAGTTAATCGGCATCAATCTCGACGATATCCGCTTGAGTTCCGAAGCCATTCTCATCCGCGGCAAAGGCAAAAAAGAACGTTACGTGTCCTTCGGCGATTCAGTGAGAACAGCGCTCGCTAGCTACTTGCCAGTACGCCAGCAAATGTTGGCTGAATGCAAGAAGAATACCGCCGCTTTGCTGATCAATCAGCGCGGCGGACGGCTTACGACCCGCAGTGTGGGACGCATCATCAAGAAGATCGCCGTAGCCAAAGGGCTGTCACCGGATGTGCATCCGCACACTCTGCGTCACGCCTTCGGCACCCACATGCTCGAGGAGGGCGCCGACCTGCGCTCCATTCAGGAGATGCTCGGCCACGAGCGCCTTTCGACCACCCAGCGCTACACGCAACTTTCCATGAAGCACGTACTCGAGGTATACGACCAGACGCACCCACGAGCCAAATGACCAACGTCGGTGCAAAGCAATCGCTGTCGCCTGTAGAGACGTTGCTTGCAACGTCTATTTGGCGAAGCTCATTGCGGCGACGTAGCAGAGCTACGTCTCTACAGAGCGCGCGACCGCAACTGCTCCCACATCCCCTCCACACGCCCTTTTAACTTTCCAGTGAGTTCCTCGTAAGCCGCTTCCGATGCTTCCGCTTCGGGCGGGGGGTAAATCGCGTCGCCAAAAGTCATTTGCAACGGCGCGAATTTCTGGAATCGCTTCCCGCGCGGCCAAGCTTCATGAAAACCCTCAATCGCCACGGGAACGATCGGCACCTGCAAGTGAATAGAGAGGATCGCCGCTCCCTTCTTGAATGTCTTTGGCTTGCCGTCAATCGAGCGCTCGCCCTCGGGGTATAGAACGAGCACTCGTCCGTGCCGCAGGCCAGAGGCTCCGGCGCGCATGGCGGGAACCAGGTTCGCGTCGGGATCCACCACCACCACACGCAACCATCGCGCCAGCGTCCGCATAAAACCTTTGCCGAAAATCTCGCTCGTCCCCACGGCGAAGCCAGCGCGGAACACCGGCCAAGCGAGAACGCTGCTCAGGATAAATGGATCGACATAGCTCTGGTGGTTGGAGCAAATGATAAAGGGCCCAAGGGCAGGAACGTGTTCCAGACCGGTAACGCGCAGGCGGCAGCGATCGCGAGCGATGATCTGTGCCAACCGGCTCACCACGTACCGGGACATATCCGCGATCGGTCGTGGCCGAAGCAAAGCGAGAAAGTCGGGATCTGTAGATTCTTCTTGCAGCATGGCTTTCCAGCCGCCGAGCTGCGCGCGGGGAGCACCGGCTTTGTCGCCAGATCCGCTCTCGCGCACCGCATCCACCAACTCCCGCACGGTGTAGATCGCCGACAGGCGCGATTCTTCCATGCTCCCACCAAGCTCTTGTTCCAGCGCGACCGAGAGTTCAACCCGCTGCATCGAGTCCAGCCCAAGGTCGAGTTCCAGATTGTCGCCGGGCCGGATCGCTTGAGGCTTTATCCTTGCCGCCTCTCGCATGATCTTGAGTGCGCGTTGCACATCGGGCTGCTCCAGCCAGGCGGCGTCTTCCGCGCTCAAAGGCTTTTCTGGGCCAACTTCCGCATCACGCGGGCGGCCTTCCGCCTGATTTGCCCGCACACGCTTCTCGATCTCAAATCGCTTCAACTTTCGGGTGGTCGTCCGCGGCAAACCTTCCCGCCAGATTTCATAACTTCCAATCCGCTTGGTCGAAGGCAGTTGCGCCGAGAGGCCTTCAATGTCGTAGCGGAGGACCTCTTTCGCATTCACGATCTTCCGTTGTTTGAGCACATCAAAATTCGGGACCACCACGGCATGCAAGCGGTCTTCTCCCGGACGGCTTTCGAGTCCCATAACAGCCATTTCTCCGATGAAGGGCGACTTCAGGTAGTGCGCCTCGACTTCTTCCGGGTAAATGTTTTTTCCGTTGCTGAGGACAATGACTTCCTTCTTGCGGCCAGTGATAAAGAGATTTCCACTGGCGTCGAAATAGCCCAGATCCCCCGTGTAGAGCCAGCCGTCCCTAAGGACGGCAGCGGTTGCGTCCGGCCGGTTCCAGTAGCCCTTCATTACGATGGCGCCACGAATCGCGATCTCGCCCACCGGTTCGCCGCCGTCTTCTTGCGGCTGCGGATCGACGATCTTTCCTTCCACGCCCTCAAGCGGCTTGCCCACAGAGCCAACGACGTTGCCATTCGGGGAGGTGGCGAAAGCGGCGGCGCTGGTTTCGGTGAGGCCGTACGCCTGCAAGATGTCAATTCCCAGCGCATGGAAATCGCGCCCGATCTGCGGATCAAAGCGTGACCCACCTGTCACCAAATAGCGCATTTTGCGGCCAAACATGTTGTGGATCTGGGAAAAGAAAATCGGGCCCGGATTCCATCCGAACCTTCGACTGAAGCGTGTGATTGCCATCATTATTCGAAAAGCCCGAGTTGCCGCTCTTCCGCGCTGTGACACCTCTTTGAAAATGCGCTCGTGGATGAGGTAGAAAAACTGTGGCACTACCGCGAACGCGGTGATTTCCCGCTCAGCCAGCGCTCGAAGTAGTTCCGTGGTATTCAGGGTTTCGAGATAAACAACACGTGAGCCCTTGACCAGTGGCAACAGCAAGTTGGCCATTTGCGACAGCACGTGAAAAAGCGGGAGCACACCGAGCAATGCGTCCTCAGGGCCGAGCTGCGCCCAGCCGAATACGGCCCTCACTTCGCCCATAAGGTTCGAGTGCGTGAGCATTACACCTTTGGGATCGGCAGTGGTGCCAGAGGTGTAGAGCAGGGAAGCGAGGCTGTCAGAAGCAACGGGTACAGCCGAGAAGTTACCGGGGCCCGCGTCGAAGATCCTATCGAAGTCGGCGACGGGTTGAGGTGGCGAGGATTGCGTGGGGACAGCCGCCCCCGGCTGTCCAGCCGAGCGAAGCTCGGCAGCACTCATGGAGTCGGTCAGCACTAGTTGTACTGCCAATCCTGCAACGGCTTCTTGCGCCACCGTCAGATGTCTCACATCGCAAAACAGCAGCGAACTGCCGCTATCCTGGAGGAGCTTCGCAACCTGATCCGCATGAAACGCTGTGTCCAAGGGAACCGCGGTACAACCGGCCGCGACAATGCCGAGGTAAGCGATGATCCAACGCGGGTGGTTATCGGCCAGGATCGCAACCCGAGCGCCCGGCTGAAATCCGCTGTCTGCCAGCCAGCGGCCGATGCTTTCCGCCATGCGCCGCGCCTCAGCGTAGGTTTTGCTCTCCACCAGGTCGCGCCGCTGAATCTCCAGCGCAACATTGTCGGGCCAGCGCTCAGCGCATTCGCGGAATAGTTCATAGAATGTGGGCATGGAGTCAGCAGAAAATCTTACATGAAAGCTAGGTCATCCCTGCATCGTTCCCGCCGCAAGACGGGAAAATACCTTGAACCACTGAAATCGCTGAGGTTCGCCGAAAGCGTCGAGGGCTGATCGGCTTACAGGCCGTCTGACAAAATAGGCGCGGCTAATGCTTGATTTTCTTCTGACCCTGTGACAATCTTTCGGCCTGAATGGACGACGACCGCAAGAGAAAGTGGTTCCTCTGGGGGATGGTTCTCGCCTGGACTCCCTCCGTCCCCCTCATCATCGGGGTTCTTCATTCCTTCCGGGGCATTTCCGAGCAGAAGGCAACCGGCCTGGGCGCGGTAGCCGGCGGTTTAGCCGAAGTCTATGTGACATTCGGAATCATCCTCACGTTCATACTGCTGGTGGGAGCCATTGTCCTGCTGGGTAAGTCGTTCTCTGGAGGACATCGGATGCGCGCCCTAGTTTCGATGCTCTCCATTTGTTGGAGCGCACTTATGCTCTTTATTTTCGGCCTGCTCATGTGGCTGTTCCTCGTCCAGTTACCCCATAGAGCTAGCGGCACTCGATGAAGCGGAAAGTTGCGGTGAACTGGGCTGCCCTTTCCGCGACTTACGCGCTGCGCACGCATCTAATATACTAACCTTCTAGGATAGCGGGTGTAGTGCCCCTCCAAGGATTCTCATTTTGATCAATGCTCTGGTAGCTAAAATTTTCGGGACCAAGAACGAGCGCGAGCTCAAGCGTCTGATGCCTCGAGTCGAAGCCATCAATGCGCTTGAGCCCGCCATGCGCAAGCTCAGCGATGACCAACTGCGCGCTAAGACGGACGAATTTCGCCAGCGGATACAGGAACGCCGGACCCGTATTGCGGACGACCCCGACGCGGACCAAGATCGCCGGAGAGAACTCGACACCGAACGCACAAAGCTGGTCAACGAGATCCTCGATGAGCTTCTGCCCGAAGCATTCGCCGTAGTGCGCGAAGGTGGCCGCCGCGTTCTGAACATGCGGCATTTCGATGTACAGCTGATTGGCGGAATAGTTCTGCACCAGGGCAAGATCTCAGAAATGAAGACCGGCGAAGGAAAAACGCTGGTCGCCACTTTGCCAGTGTATCTGAACGCTCTGAGCGGCCGCGGCGTCCACGTGGTCACTGTGAACGACTACCTGGCCAAGCGCGACTCCGAGTGGATGGGTAAGTTGTATGGTTTCCTCGGCCTCAGCGTGGGCGTCATCGTTCACGACCTCGACGACCAGCAGCGTCGTGAAGCCTACGCCGCTGACGTTACCTATGGTACCAACAACGAGTTCGGCTTCGACTATCTCCGCGACAACATGAAATTCGATCTGCACGATTGCGTGCAGCGTGGCCACAACTTCTCCATCGTCGACGAAGTCGACTCCATCCTGATCGATGAAGCCCGCACCCCGCTTATCATTTCCGGGGCCAGCGAGGAATCCACCGACAAATATGCCAAGGTAAACCGCATTATTTCCAAGCTCGAGAAGGGTGAGGAGATTGACGTCGCTCCCGGCGAGCCCAAGCAATACACCGGCGACTTCGTGGTGGATGAAAAGCACAGGAGCATCACGGTTACTGACGAAGGCTGGGAAAAAGTAGAGCAACTTCTCGGCATTGGTAATGTCGCCGACCCCGAAAACTGGGACCTGAAGCATCACGTTGAGACCGCCGTGAAAGCACACGCTCTCTATCACCGCGATGTTGAGTACGTCGTGAAGGATGGAGAAGTCATTATCGTCGACGAGTTCACGGGCCGTTTGATGCCGGGCCGCCGCTGGTCCGATGGCCTGCATCAATCGGTCGAGGCTAAGGAAAACGTCAAGATTGAACGCGAGAATCAGACCCTCGCCACCATCACTTTCCAGAATTATTTCCGCATGTACAAGAAGCTTGCAGGCATGACCGGCACAGCGGAAACCGAAGCGCCCGAGTTCGACAAGATTTATCGCTTGGAAGTGATGGTCATCCCCACCAACAAACCGCTGCTGAGGTTGGAGAATCCGGACGTTGTTTACCGTACGGAAAAAGAAAAGTATTTCGCCGCAGCCGATGAAATCCAGAGATTGCACGCAACCGACCAGCCCGTACTGGTGGGCACCACGTCGATTGAAAAATCGGAACGTCTTTCCGAACTGCTGAAGAAGAAGGGCGTCAAGCACTGGGTGTTGAACGCCAAGCAGCACGAGAAAGAAGCTGAAATCGTGGCTCAGGCCGGCAGCAAGGGCATGGTCACGATCGCTACGAACATGGCTGGCCGTGGTACCGACATTCTTCTCGGCGGCAACCCTGAGTTCATGGCTAAGCAGGAGTGCGTGAAGAAGGGAATCGCGCAACCGCTGCGAGCCGCACAAGGCAAAGTTCAAGCCGTAGTCGACGACACTAAAAGCACCGTCTGGTACTACGCAGGCAACGAGTACGTAGTTCCGACTGATCAGTGGACGGAGATTTTGAATCGCCACAAAGAGCAAACTGACAAGGAGCACGAGGAAGTCATCGCCGCCGGAGGGCTGCACATCTTCGGCACCGAACGTCATGAAGCCCGACGTATTGATAATCAGCTTCGTGGCCGCGCCGGGCGCCAGGGCGATCCCGGTTCTTCTCGTTTCTATCTTTCGCTCGAAGATGACTTGATGCGCATCTTCGCCAAGGAGTGGGTCTCCAACCTGCTCCAGCGGCTGGGCATGGAAGAGGGAATCCCGATCGAATCAAGGTTGATCTCCCGCCGCATCGAAGCTGCACAGAAGGCCGTCGAAGCACAAAACTTCGAAGCCCGCAAACATCTCCTGGAATACGACGACGTCATGAACAAGCAGCGCGAGGCGGTGTATGGCCTGCGCCATCAATTGCTGGAAGGTGTGGATCAAAAAGAACTGATCCTCGAGGACTACGTCTCCGGCATCCTCAGCGATTTGATGGATCAGTTCTGCGCGGTCAAAGTTCATGCTGCGGATTGGGACCTCAAGGGCCTGAAGGACGCCATCTTCACCCGTTTCGGCGTGGATATTCTCGCGGAAGGCATCAAGCCCGAGACCCTGAACCGCCAGGAACTGGGCGACGCGATCTTCGACAAGCTCAAAGCTCGCTACGACGCCAAGGAAAAACTGATTGGCCCCGATGCCATGCGCTATCACGAGCGCATGATCATGTTGAGCGTGCTCGACTCGCAGTGGAAAGACCACCTCCGAGACATGGACCACTTGAAGGAGGGCATTGGTCTGCGCGGCTATGGGCAACACGACCCGCTGGTGGAGTACAAGCGCGAGTCCTTTGACATGTTCGAGGCCATGATGCAGCGCTCGCAGGAGGAAACCGTCCGTTATCTCTATCTGATGCAAATTCTGGAGCGGCCGAGCGAAGGCGGAGCCTCCAGGTCCGGGGATGGTGGTGGTCCCGGCGGCGCAGGTCCGGAAGCTGGCGTGCCGGTTTCGCGAATGGGTGGAGATGGCAATGGGCGGAAGCCACCACGACAAGTAGCCACGTCCGTGGACGAGATCGAAGAAGCCTTCCAGCGCAGGAAGCGCCGCGAACTGGACCAGGCCCGCATGGCCGGCTCTGGCGATCTCCAAGCGGTGCAACAAGTGGTGCGGGGCGCGGCCAAGATCGGACGCAACGATCCCTGTCCGTGCGGCTCCGGGAAAAAATACAAGAAGTGCTGCGGCGCGAACGCGTAGCCGACAACTTACTTGGACACCGGCTTAGCTAACACGAACGATTTCACCACGATGTTGTTCGGTTGAACCCCAACTGGAATCATAGTGAGCAGAGAATATTCGCCCGGCTCGAATTTCTTCCTGGGCGTACGCTTTTGGATGACGGTCACATCTCCCGACCCCGAATTCAGAACCAGCAAATAGTTTTGACTCTGCGAGAGCGCCAGCCCATCCGGGTGGCTGCCGACCGGCAGCGTCGCGATCATTTTTCCAATATCAATGTCATACACTGCCACAGTGTTCGATCCGAAATTACTGACGTACAAACGGGAGTTATCCGCAGTCACCAGTCCGCGCGCCGGATGAGTGCCGATCAGATAGCTGCCACCAACCTCGTTGGTTGTAGTCTCGATAATCGAGATGTTATCCGAATCGAAGCTGCTTACGATGAGTTCGCCGCCGTCAGGCTTGAGCGCCAGGTGCACGGGAGTTTTGCCCACGTCCAGCAGGGCCAGCAGCTTGTCATTTTTCAGATCAATCGATGCGACTTGTCCCGACGCCGCGCAAGCTACAAATGCCTTGTTACTCTCCGGCAGGATGGCAATGTCTTCCGGCTGCTGACACGAGGGAATCGTGTTTCGGACCGTGAGGCGTCGAGCATCAATCAGCGAGATGGTATTGTCGCCGCGATTGCTGACCACCACAGTTCCGCCATCCGGAGAAACTCTGGCCAGTCCCGGCGAAGCTCCTACACGAATGTTGCCGATCACAACCCGCTTCTCGAGATCAATCACCGAAACATTCGCCGATCCTGAGTTGGCGATGTATCCACGCTTCCCATCCGCAGAAATATCGATGAAGTAGGGCCTACCGTGTACCCCAATGGTCGCGACAACTGTGTTGCGTTCGGCATCAATCACGCTGATGTTGCTCGATCCCGCATTCACCACGTAAATCTCGTTCCTCGTGCCGTTCGCTGCAATTCCGGTCGGCTCGCTCCCAACTTTGATCGTCTTCGCAAGCTGGAAGGTGCGCAGGTCGATGACACTAACAGTATTGCTCTTGCCATTGGTGACGTAGGCATACTCGTGGTAAGCCGGCCCGTAATCCGTCAGCTGGCGTTCGTGGAAATATAACCAGCCGAGGCCGACCAGGATGGGGATGACAACTACAATGAAGAGGAGTTTTCTCAAGACTTAATCGGGCACAGACCTTTCAGTCCGGTTATTAGTCGCTCGGATGAAAATCGACGACGACGTTGACCTGTACTGCCACGGATTTGCCGTCTTTGCTCCCGGGCTTAGACTTCCACTTGCGCACTGTCTTAGCGGCTGATTGATCGAACTCGGCCGTCAGGGTTTTGACTACCACAACATCGCTAACCCTACCCTCAGGATCCACGGTAGCACACAGGAAGACTCTCCCCTGCAGTTTGCCTTTGCGCGCTCCTTTAGGATATTCGGGATCGGGCGCGTACTTCACCTTCGGCGGCAAAACCCCATCTTCCCTGCGGAATACATCTTTCTCTCTAGGCAAAGTGTTACAACCACTATCTTGGTGCTCTGGCTGCGTGGGCGCAGTTGCGATTTGCTCAAAAGCGGAAGAGACATTGGCAGCCGACAACGTAGCTTGGCCGACCGAGACGCCAACTAGCAGCGATACGTATGAGAAGAATTGGATGAAAATCTTCATGGAAAGCGATTATCTAGCTGGGCCGAAGTTACGCATCGGCGTTTCTGCCGACTGGTATCCCCAAGGCGGCGGGAGCCCCCGGCACCGTCCTGCCGACGACAGGCGCGATCTGCCGCACCTGGGCCATCAACTCATCGAACTGATCCGGATACAGCGACTGCATGCCATCCGACAACGCCTTGTCCGGCTGATGATGGACTTCGATGATCAGGCCATCCGCGCCGACCGCCACTGAGGCTCGCGATAGTGGGGTAACTTTATTTCGTTTGCCGGTGCCGTGGCTGGGATCGACGACGATCGGCAGATGGCTGAGGCGCTGCACCGCCGGGATCAGGCTCAAGTCCAGAGTATTGCGAGTGTGGTCGGCGAAGGTACGCACGCCGCGTTCGCACAGAATCACGTTGTAGTTGCCCTCGCTCATCACGTACTCGGCCGCCATCAGAAATTCTTCCAGCGTTGCCGACATGCCGCGCTTCAGCAGCACCGGCTTGCGGGCCCGTCCGGCGCGTTTCAACAGCGAAAAGTTCTGCATGTTACGAGCGCCGATCTGGATGACATCGGCGTATTCCTCCACCAGTTCCAGCGACTCGTTATCGATAGCTTCGGTCACAATCCTCATGCCAAATTGTTCGCGAACTTCGGCCATGATGCGCAATCCCTCTTCGCCCAGGCCCTGAAACGAATACGGAGAAGTCCGTGGCTTGTAAGCTCCCCCCCGAAAAAACTGCGCTCCGGCGCGCTGCACTCGCTCAGCGATCGCAAACGCCTGTTCCCGGCTCTCAATCGCGCAAGGCCCAGCGATGATCGCCAGTCCCGGCCCGCCAATCGTGGCCTCGCTCCCGGCGAAGCGGACGACGGTGTTCTCTTCCTTAATGTCGCGGCTGACCAGCTTGTAAGGCTTTGTAACGCGAATCACTTCCTGCACGCCCGACATTTCTTCCAGCGTGCCGGGCTCGACTTCGCCCTTGTTTCCAGTGATGCCAATCGCGGTCCGCTCCGCCCCCGGAATGGAGTGGGCGCGGTAGCCGAGCGCTTCGATTTTCTGGCAGACGGCACGCACCTGCGCTTCAGTCGCGTGCGCCTGCATGACAACCAACATGGCCCCACCTCGAAAGGTTCAAGTCTATCGTCGAAAGCTCATGCACCGCAAACGCGTCAAGCGCGCGAAACTCACAAGATGGCTTGTACAGTAGCCTAAGATCTGTTATGTTAAACATGTTTAACACCATGCTCGGCATTCGACTCGAACCCGAACTCGAAGAAAAGCTGGACTCTCTTGCCAAAGAGACCGGTCGCAGCAAGAGTTACTATGCTCGCGAGGCCATCCGGCAATATCTGGAAGACCGCGAGGACTACCTGAAGGGCATCGCCGCGCTGGAGCGCCGCGAACCGACGATCACGCTGGAAGAGTTGGAGCGAAGGCTTGGTCTGGACGATTGAGATCACCCGGACCGCCGAAAAGCAGATCAAAAAGCTCGACGCTTCCTCTCAAAAGTCTATCGTTCGCTTTCTGCGTGAGCGGCTAAAATCCGCCGAGAATCCGAGACAATGGGGCAAGCCTCTGCACGGCGATAAACGGGGACTTTGGCGATATCGGGTTGGCGATTACCGCCTGATTTGCGATATCCAGGACGAAAGGATCACGGTGTTGGTGTTGGAAGTGGCTCATCGAAAAGATATCTATCGGTGATGCCGCGCCTGTGCCCTCTCGTGGCGCTATTGTAAAATCAAGTTTATTTGGAACTGAAACTTTCCTTCTATGCCGCAGGACAAAGAGACAACCATGGTCCGCGAAGACCGCTACGATGCCCAGCGCATCGAGGCCAAGTGGTTCGAGCGCTGGCAGCAGGACGCATCTCTCTACGCCGCCGGGCCCAACTCGACCAAGCCAAAGTATTACGTGCTTGAAATGTTGCCCTATCCCTCGGGCGTGTTGCACATGGGACACGTGCGCAACTACGCAATCGGCGACGCGCTCGCCCGCTACATGTGGATGAACGGCTACAACGTGCTTCATCCCATGGGCTGGGATTCGTTTGGTCTTCCGGCGGAAAATGCCGCCATTTCCAACAACACGCCGCCGCGCGAATGGACCCTCCGCAACATCGCGAACATGAAGGCGCAAATGAAGCGCCTGGGCTTCGCCTACGACTGGTCTCGCGAGGTCACGACGTGCCTGCCTGAGTATTACAGATGGAATCAATGGTTCTTCTTGAAGCTTTACGAAAAGGGCTTGGCCTATCGTAAGAAAAGCAAGGTGAACTGGTGTCCCAAGTGCGCAACTGTCCTTGCCAATGAGCAAGTTGTGAACGGCTGCTGCTGGCGGCACGAAGACACCCCGGTGGAACAGCGCGAACTCGAGCAGTGGTTCCTGCGCATCACTCAATATACCGAGGAATTGCTTCGCGATCTCGACAAGCTCGCCGACTGGCCCGAGAAGGTCCGCACCATGCAGCGCAACTGGATCGGCCGAAGTGAAGGCGCCCTAGTGGATTTCAAGCTCGACGGCGCAACCGATTCACCGGACTTCACCATCACGGTTTTCACCACCCGCGTGGACACGATCTACGGCGCAACGTCCATCCAACTGGCGCCGCAGCATCCGCTCGTTGCTCGCTTAGCAAAGAACAACGATCCATTGCGCGCGCAAGTAGAACAGTTGATTGCTGAACAACGAAAGGCCAAAGAAGTGGGCGACATCGGCGCGATCGAAAAGCACGGAGTCAATACCCACCACTACGCCGTGAATCCCTACAACGGAGAGCGAGTCCCCATCTGGGTGGCGAACTACATCCTCATGGACTACGGCACGGGCGCGATCATGAGCGTGCCGGCGCACGATGAGCGAGATTACGAATTCGCCAGCAAATACAATCTCGAAATCCGCATCGTGATCGTCCCTCGAGCCATTGATCCGGAAGAAACCAGCGTCGAACCAGTGCTTCCGTTCACCACATTGGACGGCACGCTCGTAAACTCAGGCCAATTTACCGGTCTCGACTGCGAAGAAGCAATCAAGAAGATGTCCGCGCATGCGGAGAAGCACGGTTTCGGCAAAGCCACCGTTACCTATCGCCTCAAGGACTGGGGCATCTCGCGCCAGCGCTACTGGGGCACGCCCATCCCTATGCTTTATTGCGAGAAGGACGGAATCGTGCCCGTCCCCGAAAAAGACTTGCCAGTGATTCTGCCGGAAAACGTCGACATAGCCTTAACGGGTGGCTCACCCCTGGGCCGAGTGCCGGAATTCGTAAATGCGACCTGTCCGAAATGTGGCGGCCCCGCGCGGCGCGAGACCGACACCATGGACACATTCGTCGATTCGTCCTGGTACTTCTATCGCTACACCGACGCGCGCAACGACCGAGCGCCTTTCGATTCAAAGACGGTTGCGTACTGGTTCCCCATCGATCAGTACATCGGCGGCGTCGAGCATGCGATCCTGCACCTCATCTACTCGCGCTTCTGGACCAAGTTTATGCGTGACATGGGATTGGTGAAGAACGACGAGCCCGCTGAGCGCCTATTCACTCAGGGCATGATCATCAAAGGCGGAGCGAAAATGTCCAAGAGCCTGGGCAACATCGTTTCGCCGGATGAAATGATCGCCCGGCACGGCGCGGACAGCACTCGCATGTACACGCTCTTCGCCACTGCTCCCGACCGCGAACTCGACTGGCAAGATGAGGGAGTCGAAGGCATCCAGCGCTTCCTGGGGCGCGTGTACCGCTTCGTCGCAAGAAATGCTCCTGTAGAGACGCAGCTTGCTGCGTCTCGGTCGGCGCAACCAGAGACGTTGCAAGCAACGTCTCTACAGCCGCAGGCGCGTCGGATCCAGCGCAAGCTTCACCAGACCATCAAACGCGTCAGCGACGACTTCCAGGGACGCTGGCACTTTAACACTTCGATTGCAGCGATCATGGAACTGGTGAACGAGCTTTATGCTGTCGAAGAACGCGTGGCGCGGGCGCCCTCGCCCGCGGAACTAGTTCCGGCCCAGCTTTTGTCGGACGTGCAGCGCAATCTCGTGCTCCTGCTCGCGCCCTTTGCCCCGCACCTCGCCCACGAACTCTGGGAAATGTTAGGCGAGCAGGGAAGTCTGCTTCGCGCGCCGTGGCCGAAATACGATCCAGCATTGGCGAAGGAAGAAGAAATTGAAATCCCGGTGCAGATCAATGGCAAGTTGCGCGGCCTGATCGTCGTCCCCGTGGATTCATCGAAAGAAGTAATCCAGGAGCGCGCCTTGTCGGACGAAAAGGTCAAAGCAGCGATTGCCGGCAAACAGGTTGTGAAAGTGATTGTAGTGCCCGGGAAACTGGCCAATATCGTTGTGCGCTAAGACCGCTTTCGCGACACGTTCACTTCGCCTGCGCTATCCTAGCCTTGCATGAAACAGCGCTCGCCCACACTGGAAGGCTTCCGTGCCATCCTCCGCTGCCCATCGTTTGGACTGGCGGAGATTGCCTGGCGCTGGAGTTTCGGCGCTGCGGCCGGCCTGCTGCTCGTGTTTTCCTTCTTTGAATATCTTGATACGTTGCCCGTCAGTAAGGGCGATCTACTTTTGCTGCGAACCACGCAGCCGGCCCTGATCTCTCGGGCGGTGTTACACATTTTTCGAGGCAGCGCATTTCGCGTGGTAGAGACTGCCGTTGTGCTGGTGCTGACGCTGGGAGTCGGCTGGATCGTAGTCGCTTCACTTGCGCGTGCAGCGACCATCAGGGCTCTGCTGACCTACTTCCGCGACAGCGAAATTTCAACGCCGGAACATAAAGAAGGGGAAGGGAACTGGCAGTTGCGTTCTCTGTTTGCGCTAAACCTTTTCCGGTTCGGCACGTCACTCGCAGCCGCTGTGGGTTTTCTCGCTGCGGTTCTTCTGGGTGGAGCTGCGTCGCGGCCCAGCGATCCCGCGCCGGGCAGCGCTCTCTTGATCATCCTGACCGTTGCCCTGCTGGTGTGGCTCGCATGGTCCACGTTGAACTGGTTTCTTTCGCTGGCGGCGATATTCGTGGTTGCGGATGGCCAGGATACGTTCGGCGCGATCGTAGCCGCAGTCGATCTGTGCCGGACTCGTTCGGGATCGCTCTTCGCAGCGGGGACATGGTTTGGTCTGGCCCATCTCACGGCATTCGTAGTCGCTAGCTCGGTGGTCGCATTTCCTTTAGGATTCGCTGCGGTCCTTCCTGCGGGCGTGGTGCTGGGCGGCGTGCTGCTGGTAACCCTGCTTTATTCCGCCATCGCAGATTTCTTGTATATCGGACGGTTGGCAGCGTACATGGCCATTGTGGAAATGCCCGAATCGCCAAGTGCTGAGATTGCGCCGCCACCGTTGCCCCACGGAGGTGCGTATTTCGAAATTCAGTCGAGTCCCGCCGTTGATGCCAACGAACTCATCCCATAACGGCTTTTGTCAAGGCATATTAGAGAGGAAATATGCCGAACGAAAAGGGACTGCGGCGCGCGGGTGGGCGGACGAGGACGTCTGCCCCTACTTCCGTAAGGCGAGCTTGAACACCGAGCCGCAGCCCGGGCCGAACAATCCCTTGCAGTGTAGATCGCCACCGTAAGAAGCGGTTCCGTAGAGGAGGTGGGCTGAGCGGTCGAAAAGCAGATCCGCGACAGGTAGCTCGCCGTCCGTCCCAGTAAAAGTGTGCAGAACAGTGAGCTTGCGGCTGGTATCCAGGTTAAATATTGCTCCGCAGCCTTGAGGAGAATTGCAGTTGAGATCGCCACCAAAGACTGCCGAGCCAAAGAGATTGCCCGCTGCGTCCCGGACCAAACCCGCCCAAGGAAACTGCCCGTCCAGCCCGTCACTAAAGGCGTAAAGCACGGTCTCAGTCCACCCGCCGGAACTTAGCTGAAGCTTAAAAATGGTGCCGCAGCCCGCCCCAGTGCAATTCTGACCAGCAAAGTTTCCCCCGACGGTTGTCGTGCCATAGAGATTGCCGTGCTGATCGAGGACTAAAGCAGATTGTGGATAGCCTCCGTCGGAACCGCCGGTAAATCTGTACAGAACAGTCTCCTTCCAGCCTGAGGAAGTTGGCGACAACTCAAAGACCACCCCGCATCCGACGACCTGACACGTAGTGTCATTGAAAATGCCGCCATTGACAGTAGTGCCATACAGATTGCCGTCGACATCGCGAACCAACCCTGCTGAGGGACCGTTTCCATCCGCTCGCTCTGAAAAGGTGTGGAGCACTGTCTCTGCCCCATCCGGGTCCAACTTGAACACCACTCCTCCTCCGCCACCCGGACCTCCACCCACTGCGGTGCCGTAAAGAGCGCCTGACGAGTCTCGTAATAACGTTGCGTGTCCGGGACTGTCTCCGTCTGGTCCGGTGAAAGTGTGCAGGACAATCAGTTTGCCTGTTCTGTTGAGCTTGAATACGGTTCCGCAGCCATTCGGCGGATTGCAGTTCGTGTCGCCACCATGGTCGGTGGTCCCGTAGCTGTTTCCTTCGGAGTCTCTGATCAAACCTGCGTGAGGACTTACGCCGTCCACGCTAATAAACCTGTGCAGCACCGTAATCTTGCCGCTGCCATGATCGATTTTGAATATGGTGCCATTGTCAGAAGTTCCGCCGAAGGCTGTGGTGCCGTACAAGTTCCCGGCTCTGTCCCGTATCAGGGGTGCATCGGGGCGGCGCCATCGGACTTGTGGTGGAACTTGGCAAGCAGCGTAAAAGTCTGCCCCGGAGCAGAAGCAGCGACCGCCAGAATTATTGTTGCCAGCAGACCGAAAATTGTCCATTTTTGCATGTTAATTCCAACGTCACCAACCCACAGTTGAGAATCCTGTTAGTCGCTGGCGACTCAGCGGTGAAGCCACTCCTGCTGCCTACTGGAACTTTGAAATTGAACTGGAGTCCACGGGCAACAAGGAACTCCAACACTATCGCAAACGCGGCTCTTATGACACTGGTAGTGACCGGATATCACCATCGCGGGTTGAGCGGCGTCGGTGTGGCGCTCGCAATTCGTCGGGTGAATCCGGCGCAACGGATAGCTGTGATCACGGCAGAATCCAGTGTGGTGGTTCGGTCCGTGCAACGGAAGCTTCGGGATATTCCAGCCGGTTATCCTTGGCCCCGCCAAATCCAGCTCGCCGTGAGTCTTGAGTACTAGGAAGCGTGCAGCAATCGGTACGTCAAAAGCATGTGATTTCGGCTTGCTTGGTCTCCATTGCCTATCTCGGCGTTGGTGTTCCTTGGGTGATCCGCGCAAACATGAGATGAAAACTCTTTGTCGCGCTGCAACTCGAAGTTCAACATCATTTCATCAAAGGAATTGCCAGTGGGCGAGCCAGAAGGGTTGAACACCCAAGCGCATTCGGAGCAACCAAAACCCCGAAAGCGTATTTCGTCGATCCATACAAGCTTGCGGGGCATCCGTCTTTTAGCGCCGGTATGTGACACGAGCCACTCTTCCTCGGGAGAATGTTTTGGGGAGGAAAGATTCCTGTATAAGTGAGTGTGGCAGTACTTGGCACAGGAGTTGTTGATTTTGTTCGTCATACCAAGGTCGAACCCTCGCGGGACGGAATAGTTTCGGCCTCCGCTTTGTGCTTGCTTTCCGCCAAAGGTACACGACGGTGCGGCGCCGGATCTGCTGTGTGACGTATCGAAACAACAAGTTACGCGGTTGATGCGGAGGGCCACTTAAGTGCAACGGTTGGGTGGAGTGAGCATTCTTGCTCCTCTTTCAGGTTCCCTGAACTAAGTCAGTCCATCTGAAGTTCTCCCTATCTTAGCGAATGACAACCTTAAGGAGGTTGACATGTTTGCACGTAACGTCTCTTTTCATCTGAAATCTAATATGCTTTCTGATTACACCCGAACATTTGACAAGGACATTCTTCCGTTACTTCGCAAGCAGAACGGCTTTAAGGACGAAATTACATTCTGCCGTCCCGGCGGAATCGATGTGACTGCGATCAGTCTGTGGGACAACAAAGCGAGTGCAGAAACTTACAACACCAATTCTTACCCCGAAGTGTTGAAGACGATGGCAAGATTTATCGAGGGAACACCCAAGGTTCAGACCTCTGACGTTGTCAACTCGACCTTCCACAAGATCGCCGTGCCCGTAACAGCATAGGACTGTGAGCTCTCCGCACGAGAAGGCGGTTAACCCCGCCTTCCCAATTTCTGTGAGAGGTGGACGGTGCCGTCATACCTTTTCCATTGCCGTGATTGCCTGAAGCCTTTCACAAAACAGTTGAGTCTTCACGATTGCGAACAGGGCGGTGTCGTCTGCCCATTCTGCGGGAGCAATGACGTGGAACAGCGACTGTCAGCTTTCTACCCCGTCGCTTCAAAGAAGATCGCTTGACCTTGAGTGAACCGGCGCACATACCACCACCACGTCGAACTTCCGTCGCCTGAGATCATTTTCTCTGAGAGCACGTAGGAGGGTGCCCGAAAAGCAGTTTGACACCGCCGACATGGGAGTTTTACGACAGCTATCTGTCAGGGGTGGCAAGCTGTTGGATGTCCTTAGCCGGTTCCGCTCTTCCTGAATCAGGACCGGCACATTGGGGCTAGCCACTTGGCCTTCGTGAAGTTTTTCAGATCATGTGGGCGAGGTGTAAGGCGCCATACCACAACCATGCGCCAACCACCACCCAGAGGAAGGGCCAAGGATTGAGCTCGATGTGGGCCGGGAAGACCCGTGGACCACTCTTCTCTAATCTCATTCTTTGTTCTGCCGCTTTCACTTTTGATGTGATGCTGAACTGATTGACCATCGTCTCACTTCTTCACTACGCAATATGATAGAAGTGGCTAAGACCCATGTCTGGTCACATCGGACCACTTTGGCGGTTGTGGACCCCCCGCTGTGCTGGTTGCATCAACCCAACAACAACCTGAGCTGCCGCACTTAGCTAAATTAATCGTCAGAATTCTTTCCAAGTTTATGCTGTATCTATCGAGGAGATGAACAGTCGCAGCGAAGGGCGCTGCTCTGGCCTCCTGGAAAGAAACAATGGAATATGAGCCATTTCAATAATAATCCGACACCCAAACTCCGTCGTGTGAGACTCCACCAACCGTCGCTCAAGAAGGTTGAGCCCTGAATGGGCGCTGCATTTGCATCGGTGACCCTCGCCACCATCCACTGCGTTGTCTCAAAGTCTTTCGCCAGTTTGCGAACACTCGCTCCCTCTGATCGTAGGTGTCGCATTCTTTCAATATCCGCCAGATGGAATTTCCGCAGAGATGGTCTCCCGATATGCTTCCCAGTCCTACGTGCCTGTGCCATCCCTGCTTTTACCCAATAACTCCCGTTCAATCAGCAACCGCGCCCAGAATCTGAAACGTGAGTCTTCCTGCTGGCAAAGTCGTGTCAATGTTCTGCCGCGGAGAAACCAAATTTACTCCCAGAGACCGGCACTCTTCACCGCGGGACTGGGGAGGCGAACCACCTGTCTTCCGCGCCCAAAGAGGCGGCCTGAGAACATGACATAGCAACATACATTTGTGTTGTAAATTCATTCACCACGGTGCCATCAACTCCGCCCACATATGCTAGACTTCATCCCAAGTTACCTGGAGTCTGGCAGTTTCTGTGCCTCAAAGACTCCGGGCTTCAGTACTCTGTTTTACGCCGCCGAAGAGAACTCTGCACGTCATCATTTGGCTGGCGATTTTTCTCACTGAAAGGAATTGGGAATCCCATGTTTTCTCGCAGTCAGGCAACCAAAACTTTAATCGTTCTCGCAGCCGTTGCTTTCTGGGCGGCGTCGCAACCCGTTCTCGGCCACGCATCCACATGGAAAAAGCTTGCGCCGGCGACTGCTCCCAAGGCGCGCGCTTACCCCGCCATGGCCTATGATCCAGTAAGCAAGAAGGTCGTGCTTTTCGGCGGTTACGACTCGAGCGGCGGCGATCTCAATGATACGTGGACGTTCGACGGAACCACCTGGATCAAGGTGAAAACTGCGGTGGCGCCGTCGGCGCGCCGCTTCGTCACCATGGCATTCGACAAGCGCTCCAATAAGCTGGTGATGTTTGGAGGATTCAATCCAAATACGCGACAAATTCTGCGAGACACCTGGCTGTGGGACGGCGCTACCTCGACCTGGACCCAAGTCAAGATGAAAACATCGCCTCCGCCCGCGTATGGATCCATGTTGTTTAACGATCCGCACAACGGCACCGCGATGATGTTCGGCGGCTTCAATATTACTCATAAAGTTCCTGCCTACAGCACGACCTGGCGCTTTACGGGAACCGGCTGGCGGAAGCTGCATCCTGCCACCGCGCCCATCCCAAGGGGCTGGGGAGTGACCTGGCTCGACTCGAAGAGAAATAACGTCATCATGACCGGAGGCAACGGCGACACTATACGTACCGACAACACCTGGATCTGGGACGGTAGCAACTGGACGCAGCAGTCGCCCGCTACTCAGATACAAGCGACGGTCGGCTCTGGGTATTCTTTTGATCCCGACGTGCAGGCCGTGGTTGTGTTCGGCGGGTTCGGTCAAACCGGGGACACTAACGAAACCTGGGAATGGACGGGATCGGACTGGGTCATGCTCAACCCCACCAAGCTGCCCTCCGCTCGCGAGGGTGTCGGGATGGCCTATGATCCGACCAGTCGTCAAACTCTCATGTTTGGTGGTCAGCTCGCGAACGGCAACGTGTTAAAAGACTCTTGGGTACTGACCGGGCACTGACGTCTTCCGCGTTCGAACGTCTGCTTTTCTGCTCTTGTGTACTCGGAACAGCGATACACAAGAGCAGGGTTCAAGAAAACTGCCGGCCCGCCTCAGCAACAGGCTAACGCTCGGATCACCTTTTTATGCGCAGCCAGTGGGCACGGACAGTGAAGACAAGGCTCTGCCGACGGCAACGACAATCTTTCAGGAGCTCCCAACCGCGGGCGTAGTTGGAAGATTTATGTGAACCCTCAGGGGCACACGCCCCTACCAGCTAGAGAGACCGCGCGGAATTGCAAGTAAGTCAACTAAACTTGCAGCAACAGCCGTAACTACTAGAACTTTTCACCGCATCAGTGAGGCGCTTGGCGCTTCAGACGCAGCTAGCGGCCTGGCCAATCAGTTGCTAAGCTGCCCTTTCATCACCGTTGGAACCTGGGCTGCCAACTAAATCTTGTCGGAGTCGCTCCATTTGTTCCGATGCTTCCTGTATCTGCTCAGCATATTCATGGCCCTGTCGTGGTAGAAAGCCCCCGTAGTTCTGCAGCAGCAGGCGGGCGTTCACCTCGATGGCAGAGGTCTTGGAGCGGGCTTGGTTGGAAAGGGCAGACATTAGTTTTTCTAGCTGCAAATCGCGCACGGCTAGCTCTTGTCTGCTCTGGGCAGCTTCCTGTTCAAGCACTTGCGCGTGGTAGCGGATGAGTCCAAACAGACATGCTGTCAGTACCAGCAGACATGAATTGGCAACAATGGTTTCTGCCAAAGCTTTGCTTAGGCCAGCCTTGCTCTCTCTGTCGAATCTCGTGAAGCTGCTGGTTTCCGCAACGGATAGCGAAGACAGAAGCCCGCGAGCTCTGTCCATGTACTCCATGCCTTCGTTTGAATCCACCAGCATGAATGCACGGTGGCGATACCCCTGTTGGCGCAAATTAATGGAACGCTCCATCTCAGCCTGCTTTAAGTTAGCCAAAGACTCGAGCTGCGACTCCAGGGATCGTTCGCGCTCCGCCTGATTAGCTAGCCCTGCACGAAGGCCGGCAAAATCGGTTCCGATCCTGCCCTTCGCGTTGGTGTAGGGCTGCAAGTACGAAAGGTCCCCGGTTAGCAAGTATCCGCGCTGACCTGTTTCCATATCGGTCAAGTCTTTCAGAACACTTGAGATGTCCGCCTGGATCATGGAGGTTTCCAATGTGAGAGCCGCAATTTTCTGCATCTGTTTTAAATGATTGACAGCAAGATACGCATTCCATGCCATGAAAGCGAGTAGTGCGGTCGCCCCTACTTGCAGCGCAGCTTTTCGAAACATCTTCATTGTGCCATCCTTCACGTGACGTTCAGAACACCCTCAGTCGTGATTCGACTGGCTTTGCAAATCTCCTCCGCAACCTTGACCACCGCATTGCTGCTGTGGACCGGCTCTTCCGCTGACATAACCGGACTGGCAGCCAGAGTGAAAGCAGAGCATCCTCCTGCTTGTCGAAGTAAAGCACTACCTGATTCGCTGCCATCTGCGTACCTCCTACTGATTGTTCTTAGGAATGATAGGCCGATTCCCCTCAAGAATGAGGTTGTCTCTTTTGGTGCGCCTTATTCGGAAGGGCAAGGGTTCGGTCTTTGGAAACAGAATTCGGCAAGAGGCACTCTACTTAATAAGCCTTATTCCGGCCTCGGACACAGAGCACGGTGCGAAAATGCTACATTTGAATATGACGGCGAGAGAGTTCGACCCGACCGCCAATTGCATGGCCCTGGTACCTGGTCACTCTACGACCGGCCGTGCAGTCAGCTCACTCGGTTCCTGGAAGGGCGTTTTCAATCGCTATCTTGGCGTGCGGTTCAAAAATCAATGGGAAAACGCACGACGGCTGGGTTCGACTCAGCGTGACCCGTGCTCCCTTTACAAAAAACGGACACAAATGAGCGCAAACGAGAGAGTGACGACAAACTCAATGGCTGCAGCTAAATGCAAGAGAAAATCTGGAGGCGCGGGTCGGAATCGAACCGACGCATAAAGGTTTTGCAGACCTCTCCCTTACCACTTGGGTACCGCGCCCTATGACCTAAATTAGCGTGATACGCAGCAAAAGTCTACTGCTCGCTCAACCTGGAGTTGAGCACGGTTGGGAAGACTCCCGGCCCGAAGTCTCTCGGGTGCGCCGGGAGTTCGATAAATGGGAATCACTCTGACAGTTCCTATTTGACCGTGATGCTAACCCCCTTTGACGGAATCCCGTTCGCCACCACTTCCAGCTTGCTGGCTCCAGTTTCCATTCCCCCAGGAACGTCGAAGTTGGTGGAAACCTTCGCACTGCCGGTGGCCACGCCCATGGTGCTGTGGTCGTGTGTTTTCGCGTAGACCACATGGCCGCTGGCCTTGTTCGTGATTCGCACCAAGGGATAATTCGTGGCGGTTTCGTCCTCGTCCCCGAACGCAGCCGCCTGCGACAAGCCATTGAACTGCTGACCGGAGATCTTATACGTGGAGCCGCGCACCACAGTCTTCGGGAAGGCGGTAATCACCGGTGCCCAGGACGCTTGGTATTTCCCGATCGGGTTATAGACCGCTACGCTGCCGCCTTCGACGAGCACCTGACCAGTAGGCAGCACCAGGATAGGAGCGACACCTCCCACCGGGTCGACCGTGAGGTTGGTCCCATCGAAGTCATAAAGAGCTCCGGAACCCAACACCAGCACATTCCCATTGGGCAGCAATACCGCGAACGAGTCTCCCGCATTGTCGCCGTTCGGGAAGTCGGGGCCTACGGTCCATTTTCCGGTCGAGGGATGATAAATGGCGGTGTGTCCGGCGCCGCTCGTCGATGCCGAGCCGGTAGCGAACATCGTGCCATCGGGCCGAAGCACGCCCGGGCCCACTTCCCCCGGCGGATGGTAACAACCGCCGCCATAAGGGATACAACTCCCCTGGTAAGGCGAGTGCAAGTCCACGATCGTGCTGCCCGCACTGACCCATTTTTGCTGCGAGGGGATGTACCGTTCCGAGTGCGGAGCATTTTTCACATCGAAGGTCAGGACCGAACCATCCGGCATAAGCGTCCAGCCCTCTTCGGCGTTGAAGTCTCTCTTCCCAGCGTCGCCCAACTCCGTCCACTGGAGCGTGGCCGGATCCAGCACCGCCACGCGGTGATCAAGCTTTCTTCCCACCATGAACCTGCCGTCCGGCAGCACGGCCGACGGAGAGTCTCCGATATAGCCCCAGCCTTTCGGGTGGCCCAGCGCAGTCCA
>Ga0209118_1000114_pt1 | contig 56394 bp, 45 predicted proteins | sample BlaSpr_A8_Ref_M1_FD_187988 | JGI IMG/M metagenome (GOLD analysis project Ga0209118, IMG submission 187988) | Forest soil microbial communities from Thunder Bay, Ontario, Canada - Black Spruce, Ontario site 2_A8_Ref_M1 (SPAdes) (version 2) | ecosystem: Environmental > Terrestrial > Soil > Boreal... | reverse complement strand
CCAGGATTGCTAGTACACAAAGGGCCCAAACAACTGATTTTATCATGTCCTTATCCTCCGCTTACGGGTGCTTGTCCTTCTGAGTCTCCCGCTGAAAAACTTCCTTGAATTCCGTCGCCCCCCACCCAGCCAGAACGGTCCCTTGCCTAGATTGAACGCTCGCCCACCGGCTCGGTGCTGCTCCGTTATTCTTTGCTTGTTGCTCCGGCGCGCTCGCTTTCTGCGCCTGTCCGGGAATGGGATTCGCGATGGCGAGGATCGCCATCACCAGAGAGATTGCGATTACCAAGCGTTTCATGGTCTGTTACCTCTCTATGGCTTCGGGCCGGTGAAGCGAGTGAATGGCCGCACCAAGTACGGAAAAACTGGGGCGGCCGGTGAGGGTCGAACATCGCCCACCTAACCGACGCTAACGCACCCTTGCCCCCAAGGCTGTCCGCCTTCTCAGGGACTGCAGCATTAAAACAGCTTTTATCGTAACTGTTCCCAAAACGGTCCGGCTGTTCCAGAGTGCTCACTTCCACAGGTTTTTTGAAAAGTATTCAAGAAGGATCGGGGGCTGGCCCAGCCTTTCTTTCCGATCTTACTTAGGAGGGTGCCCTGACGGCCGCGATTTGCGCGGCTTTGCTGATCGATAGGGGGCGAGCAGGGCTTCGAGGGAGCGGCGAATCCAGGCGGCCAGCGGACCTTTGCGATAGACGGCCCAGTCGAGCATGGCGCCGCCGTTGACCTGCTGGACCAGGCGGGCGAGCTCGGCGGTGTTGCAGGGCTTCAGCTCGCGGGCGGCGACGGCGTTATCCAGCAGCCTCTTGGTCTGGTCGCGCATGGTCACGAACTGCACCAGGAGAACCGCGCGGAATTCGGGGTCGGTAAGGTCGATTTGAAGGTAAGCGAGAAAGTTGGCCATGGATTCGGGAGTTGCGGCGAAGCCACTCGACTCCACCAATAGCTCAATGAGGGTCTTGAGCGGCGAGCCGTATTTCGCGCGGGCCACGGCGAACTGTCCGGCGACATCCGCCGTCCACGCTTTACAGTTGGCCAGCAGCAACTCGCGCTTGGTGCCGAAGCGCTGGATGAGCGTGGCGGGAACGACTCCGGCCTCTTCGGCAACGTCGGCGAGCGTGAGATCAACCGGGCTGATGCGCTGCATGACGCGGGCGGCGGCGGCGAGAATGGCTTCGTCGGAGATTTCGCGAGGGCGGGCGGTCATGGTAGTGGAGGGCCGCGAGGCGGCGAGGACAGAATAACTGAATGGCCGTTTAGTTTCCACTTGACATTACTGAATGGCCGTTTATTATTGAGGTCGTAGTTCGAGGCCCACTTCGCCGAGAGGTTCCGCATGATATCGAATTCTGTGTACCACCCCCCGAACCTGCGCAGGCGCGTCGCCCTAGTTGCCGGAGCGACGCGCGGAGCCGGCCGAGGGATTGCCATCGCACTGGGCGAGGCGGGTGCGACGGTTTACTGCACCGGCCGCAGTTCACGAGAACGCACACGGGGACGGCCTCCCACACCCGGCCGACCCGAAACGATCGAAGAAACCGCTGAACTGGTCACCGCCGCCGGCGGGCGCGGCATTGCCGTAAGGGTGGACCACACCAGGCCTGCGGAGGTGGAAAAGCTGGTCGCCGCTATCAAACGGCGGCACCAGGGACTGGACATCCTGGTCAATGACGTGTGGGGCGGAGACGAGCTCACGGAATTCGGCAAGACCTTCTGGACGGTCAACCTGGATAACGGCCTGCGCATGCTGAAGCAGGCAATCCATTCGCACATCATCACTTCCCACTACGCCGTTCCCCTGATGCTGGGTCGAGGCAGAGGAATTATTTTCGAAATTACCGATGGGGATGCTTTCTACTACCGCGGTAACATTTTCTATGACCTGGTGAAGATTTCCGTCATACGGCTGGCCTTCGCCATGGCCCGCGAGCTGCGCAAACGAGACGTGGTTTCGGTGGCGTTGACTCCGGGCTTTTTGCGTTCTGAAAGGGTACTGGACCATTTTGGAGTCAGCGAGGCCAATTGGAAGGAAGCCGGGAAGAAGAAGGACCCGAAGTTGAACTCCAAGAATCAGAATGACTGTCCCCAAGATTTCCTGGTGTCAGAATCGCCGAGGTACGTAGGCAGGGCGGTGGTAGCGCTTGCGGCAGATCCGAAGGTGAAAAAGAAGAGCGGACGTGTCTTCAGTTCCTGGGCATTGGCGCGGGAGTACGGATTTACCGACCTCGACGGCACCCGGCCGCACTGGGGAAACCATGCCAGGAAGAAGTATGGAAAGTACAAAATCTGCGATGAGCGATTTTATTCCTACTGGGTTCCCGGCCTTGTAGAGCTGATTTTCCCGGATTGGTTTTGATCGTGACCGGGGCTGGATGTAGTACCGGATGATGGTCGAGAGCCGCTGGGCTGGCCTACACCAAAAAATGCGCCGAATCACCAGGCATCCGTTTTTCTTGGCTGCGTGGGTGACTCGGCGATTTCTGTCAGAAGGCGCAAAAGCTCAGTGACCGTCGAGACATCCCTTTTGGCCTGAGCTATTGGGGTAGCCGGTGCCCGTGTTGTAAGCGTTGTTGGACCACTCACCCTGAATCTTCCACTGGGTACCATTGCTGAACGTAACCAGTGGGACATTGAAGGTCCACGCGCACTTGTCTCCGTTCTCCTGGCCGCGGCGATCATACCAAGCGCCAGGAGAATCGGGGTCGGTACGAGCCTCTGAGAGTTCGTGTCCGCTGACGTTGGCTAGTGCCGCCAATCCTTGCGAGTGCAAGCCGGAAGTATCCTGCGGGTCGCAGCCAGGATCTCCGCCCAGATTGAAGAAGAATGCAACCTGCACGGTCACGCCCTTGCACGAGCCGAAGGTGTGGTAAGCGCAGTAACCGGCATTGCCCCGCTTCACGTCCACATAAACGGGATAGTAGCCGTTGCTGACAGGGTTGCCGATCTCTTTGCATACTTCGGCCACAATCGCGGAAGTCGAACTTCCGTTGGAAGCGGTCGAGGTGTCGATGAGATGACCGTTGTGAGTGACGACCGGGCCCACCTGACCGTTGGAGCCAGTGTATTCGTCTGAGGTTTTGGCGTAGTTGGAGTTGCTGAAGCCGGTGTACCAGGAGTCGAGGCCGGTGATCTTGTCCCCGACGAAAGTGGAGTTGGTCCAGCTCGGCCCCCAGTAAATGGCTTCGCTCACCGTCGACGGCATCACGCCGCCGCCGTGGTAGGTCATGTCGGGGCTGTTGCCCTTCGGCGCGCGAGCAAAAGGATCGAACCCCCGCGCCCAATGTATTCCGAGCATGGGAGGCTCGTGCTGTCCATTCAAAGCTGACAGGTCTTGTCGACTCGATGCCGGTGAATCCCCGGTCTGGCCGAATGAGAATACTCCAAGCGACAAAACTACGGACAGAAGCAACCACTTCGTCTTCATGGATGAGGCTCCTCCGGGAAATATGGAAACGCTTCGGTTCGAGCGGGATTGATCGAAAGTCACCCCACCGAGCGCACGAATTATGCATCGAACATGGATGCAAGTCAATACGAAACAGTACTGGGTGACGTAAGTTCGACTGTGTAAATTAGCGAGAGGGTGTAAGTTGCTTTGGCCTGACAAGCGAAAGCCGTTCCTGGAAAGGAGGCTTGCAACCCGATGGCGAAAGTAACATCAATCAGCGAGCATTCCCAGCATTTCCTGGCCGATGTGAAAGAGACATTCTGGGCGATCTAGGGTGTGGCCTGGCAACCCGCACAATTAGTGGCGAAAGACGGGCCAACTGTTCAAACCAGTTCGAGGATGCCCCGGCCAATCGCGAAGAACACACCGAATGTGTGAAATCGCGTTTGTGCGTGTCTCTTCCGGCAACTATGGAGCGGGGGCATTGATCGTCCCAACTAAACCGGTGCGGCCGTCCTGCACGGCGAGCCGTAGCTGGTTATTCCCCGGTTGCGGATCCAGGTCCAAATGGAGCAAGATTCCGTGCTGCACAATCTGCTGGTAGGTGCTGGGGTCAAAGGCCTGATCCGCTTTCTTGCTTTGTTCCGTCAGCATCTTTCCTTGCGGCGAATACACGGTGGCGAAGTATGCAAAATTCAGTCTCTTGCCACCGGAGGTATCCTCCGTTGAAAGTGTGCTGGCATCCACCAGGAAGTCCACGCCGATTTTGCCTTTGACGGCGGTGTTGGCGGAGGGCGGAACCACGCGAGCCGTAAACGCCACCAGGGTTGCGGGGACGACATCTCCGAGCGCCGAGGCCACGTCTTGTTGCGGGTTGTAGCCTTTCATCTGCGCGGGATCCAGGGCGTAATAACCGCGACGGTTCTGGACTTCCACGCCGTCACGCTTTACCTTAACTTTAATTTGCCGGTACTTGCCATCCCACTTCTTGTTTTCTGGGTAATAGCCCACCGTGTAAGCTGCGGATTCATCTGCGAAAGCCCGCTCTATGCCGATCTTGATCTCATTCTGGTTGACATAGGCGCGGCCGCCGGTCTCGCGCGCCATGTCTCGCATGGTCTCCTGCGCGTCACTAGCCGTGGAGATGGAAAGACCGCGTGCGTCAACGGGATAAACCGCTATCTGTGCGCTCGCCATTCGAGCGCCAACTTCGCGGATCTCATCGGCGTGCGCTTCCCGGAAGGTCGCGGCGTAATTTCCTGCGGCATGTTCCCCGAGGCGGCGTGTAGTGAGACTCGGCAAGTCCTCCCCTAGCTCTGCGTCGCTCACCGTCCGGTTTTCGGGAACGAGGGAGAAAGGTAGATTCCCCGTCACCCAGATGATGTTCTTGCGACCTGGAAGGCCGCCCAGAATGCGCGTGATGCTCTTCAGCGCGTTGAGGGTCAAAATCGCCCTCTGATCTTCGGCATAAGCGACTTGTGCGCCCTCGAAACTCTGGAGTTGCTGTTGCAGGCTGGCCACCATCTGGGCGACCTGCGGTCCAAGGGCTCCCGAACTGTCAGTGAGCGGGGCGGTGCTGGCGTCGAGCGCGGCTGCGGTCGTGATGGAACTGGCGCCGCCCGTCGCCGCAGTGGACGTGTTCACGCTGGTCTGGGGACGGTCGGAGTTGGGGAACTGCTGCTGCTGAGGGGTGAAACGCTGCAAGGCGGCGTACAGAATCTGCGGATCAGCGGTGAAGTCCTGCAGCACGTTTAACGGACCGGTTAGAGTAAAGATGCCCATGCGTTGCCCAGCCTTGTACTGCTCCTGGACAAAGCGCAGCATCTGGCGGCGGGCGTAAGCCTGGTCCGAAAACGGAGTGTTGAGAGCATCGAGGAGCATCACGGTAGCCGGGCCACCGGAAGAACGGTATTGCGACCGATTGGAGTAGATACCGGGCGGCAACGGAGCTGTGTTAGCGCGTGTGTTCTCACCTGGCAAGGTAAAGGTGGCGATCTTCTGCGGCTTGCCGTTTTCCTCCAATACGAAATCTTCGGGGTGAAGGCCAGGGACAGGCTTGCCTTGCTTATCCGTCACAACGACATCCACCAGCACCATATGTGTGCTCACGCGGATCGTAGGAGCGGGTATCTCCAGAGACGATTGAGGAGCCTGAGCCCACACGGCAGCGGCTATGGACCCAAATGCCGCAAGAGATAGGTGCAGACGACGCGACGGACTCGGGCAGGCAGGCATGTTCACTCCTCGCTTGTTCGCCAGCCGGTAACGTTATTATCTTTCGGTTCGGCTTGCAACCCATTTTGTCAGCCTCCCCGAGATCCCTGCCCAAGCCGGGCCGGCCTATTCCCTCAGCGACGCCCATGTATACTGGGCGCTGGACGACTGAGCGATCAGCTATCTTTCGCCGTGATGCGATGCGGAGCGCACTGTGGAGCCCGCTGGGGTGCAATCGATTCATTGTATTTTGCGATTCGCTCGATCGCGTTACGTCAGCGTGCTCGATTGCCTGCGAATTTCAGCTGCAGAACGGGACCGCTGTCTATTGTCGATGTCTTCGTTGATGTTGGTGCTCGTCCTCGGCGCCGCGTCGCATTCCCAGAATTCTCAACCACAGAGTTCTAAATTGGAATCGCTGATACGCCAGGGACAAACTGACCTGGACGCCGGGGATTTCGCCCGCGCAGCCGGCGACTTCGAGCAGGCACGGGAAATGGCGCCGCAGAGTCTCGAGGCCTATCGAGGGCTCTTGCTCAGTTATCTGAGCGAGAAACGTTTGGTGGACGCGGAGAATATCGGTCAATCCGCCATAGCTCGCTGGCCTCAGGATGTCGAACTGCAGCATTGGCTAGGGCTGGTTTATTTCAAACAGGGCCAGAACGCAAAGGCATTAGAGTTGTTGCGGCGAGCCGAGAACTTGAATGGCTCGCAGTTCGACATCCATTTCGACCTGGCGCTGGTACTGCTCTCGGACAACCAGTATCCTGCCGCCGCCGATGAGTTGGAGAAGGCCGTCAAGGTGGAACCGAAAGCGGCACTGGCTCATGTGTTGCTCGGAAGGGCATATCAGAATACCAATCGTACGGTGCAGGCCGTTGAGCAATTTCAGACGGCCTTGCGGCTGGACCCGAGCATTCCGCTGGGCCACTACCATCTGGGTTTCGCTTACGCCAGTCTGGGCCGCAACCTACAGGCGATTGCCGAATACGAGAAAGAAGTTATACGTGCGCCCGACAATCCATCGGTTCACGATCAACTCGGCCATTGTCTATTGGAAGCAGGAGAGTGGAAGTCGGCGGTCGCACACCTGAAGAGAGCTGTGGAAATTGATCCGCAAGACTCCGGGGCTGCCTATGATTTGGGCAAAGCGCTGCTTCTGCAAGGGGACACAGAAGGCGCGGTTTTCGCTCTGCGCCATGCTATGGAACTGAAACCCACTGACCCCAGTCCGCACTATCAACTGGCGCGGGCGCTTGAAAAGGCCGGTCGAAAAGAGGAAGCGCAGCTGGAGTTCCAGACTTTTGCCGCGCTGAAGAAGGCCCAACCCGCAACCGGAGGAATGGCGGCAGGGCCGATCCAGTGATATTAACCCAGTGATATTAAGCCCAGTGATGCAAAGCTTCCCATCCTTGAGGGTCATGTTTCCCGCCGTGCGGGCAGCTATGGCGTTTCTGTGCCTGGCAGCGAGTACGTTTCCTCAGCAAACAGCGTCGCAACCGCCAACCCACCACCAAGTTCCTGCAACCTCGAAGTCCCGTACGAAGGATGCGGTCTCGAGTTCCGCGTCTTTCGCGGACATAACGCGGGCGGCTGGCATTGATTTCCACCTCACCTGCGGCAGCCCGGAAAAGCGCTACATCATGGAATCCATGTGTGGTGGCCTGGCTGTTTTCGATTATGACAACGATGGCTGGATGGACATCTTTCTAGTGAACGGTTCCACGCTCGAGGATTTACATGCTGGAAAATGTCATCCCAGTAAACTTTACCGCAACAACCACGACGGTACCTTCACCGACGTGACGGCCAAGGCGGGTGTCACTCATTGCGGCTGGGGATTTGGTGCGGCCGTCGGTGATTATGACAATGACGGATGGGAAGATCTCTACATCACGTATCTCGATGGCGCCGTGCTGTATCACAACAACCACGATGGCACGTTCACGAATGTTACGGCCAAGGCGGGGGTTGGCAATCCGGGACGCTGGGGGACCAGCGCAGCATTCGGCGATTACGACAATGATGGCTATCTCGACCTCTACGTCGCCAACTACGTGGACCTGGATCTCGATCACTTGCCGGCGTTCGGGCAGGGACCATTTTGTCAGTATCGCGGGATTCCGGTCTCGTGCGGGCCGCGCGGATTAAAAGGCGGACCCGACCGTTTGTATCACAATAACGGCGACGGAACATTCACGGATGTCTCCGAAAAACTGAACATCGACCCCAACTCTTATTACGGGCTGGGAGTACTCTGGCTCGACTATGACCTGGACGGTTGCCTCGATCTGTATGTCGCCGACGATTCGTCCCCCAGCATGCTGTACCACGGAGATTGCAAGGGAGGCTTTACCGAAGTCGGCGTGCAAGCCGGAGTGGCATACAGCGCGGATGGGCGCGAACAAGCCGGTATGGGAATTGACTCCGCCGACTACGACAACGACGGATGGCCTGACATTGCCAAGATGAATTTCTCCGACGACACTAACAATCTCTATCACAACGACCACAACGGAGAGTTCACCGATCTGGCAGGCCCGTCCGAATTTGGGCCGGTCAGCATTCCGTTCCTAGCCTTTGGCGTGAAGTTCTTCGATTTCGATAACGACGGATGGAAGGACGTTCTCGTTGCCAATGGCCACGTGAATCCGCAGGTGGATCAGCACTCGTTTGGAGTGACCTACGCCCAGCGCCCGTTGTTGTTCCACAACCTGAGAAACGGGAAATTTGCCGAAATCGGCTTGAACGCCGGACATGCGCTGGCCCGTCGCTACGTCGCCCGGGGCGCCGCTGCCGCCGACTTTTTCAATCGCGGCGCCGAAGATCTGCTAATCAGTGTGCTGGACGGTTCTCCATTGTTGTTGCGCAATGAAACCGCCCCGCGCGGACATTGGCTGTCCGTCAAAACGATCGGCACGCGCTCCAATCGCGACGGCTTGGGCGCGCGAGTCGAGGTCAGGGCCGCGGAGTTGACACAAAAAGCGGAAGTGCGAGCCAACTCCAGCTTCGAGTCGGCCAGCGATCCCCGGTTGCACTTTGGATTGGCGGCTGCGACCCGCGTCGATTCCATCGTGATCCACTGGCCCTCAGGCAAGGTGGACACTCTTGGCCGGGAAGCGGTCGATCAGGAGTTGGTGGTCGAGGAAGGGCGCGGCATAGTTGCCCGGCACGCTGGGCCTATCGAAAATGCGTTCAAGGCTCCCCGAAAACGCTCGGCAACCCAGCGTCACGCAGTTGCGAATCAAAATAGTGCCAATCACAATAATTAATCACATCTCCGTGTGATTAGACGAACTCCTGTGACAACATTCCAAATTCTGTAGCTGTTGTTATGGATCTCTACCGATAACCATACCTTCGCTAACCGAATGCCTGTAACTCATTCAATCCGTGAAATGTTGCCCTGGAGAGCTACGTGCGCACGCTACGCAGACTTTACGGCATACGCGGGGGCGCGTTTCCGTAAGTAAGGTCGCTCGGGTCGTTTCCCGATTAGACAACAAGACATACTTAATAAAGATATCTTGTTTAATAAAGATATCTTGACAGCGGATGTGACGAAGCGCACAATGTTGCGCAATTCGGAAGTTCAAGCATGATCCGCTCACAATATCGGTGGCGGAGGGGTCGCCAGGTATTTTGGAAGACATCCCAGTGCGAGAAGGTTGGCCCTATGAAAGAGATGCGGCTCTGCCTAGTTTCGTTGTCCGTGCTGGTTCTAGTTTTGGCACCTCACGGCTTGGCGTGATGCCGCTTACATCACAGCGTGATCTTCAGGTGTACGGGATAAGACGTCTCCGTTGAACAACATCTCACAGTGCGAGAGGGTAGGTCCATGAAGAAGCTGCAGTTCTGCCTCGTGTTGTTTTCCGTGCTGGCGCTGGCGTTGAGCACCGCGGCGCAAATTCAGAATGGCCAGCTTACCGGAGACATAACCGACCCGTCCGGCGCGGCCATTGCCGACGCAAAAGTAGTCATTAAGAATAACGCCACGGATTTGACCCCCACAGTCACTAGCAATAAGCAGGGCCACTTTGTGGCTAACCAGTTGCCGGTCGGTGTTTACTCGGTCACGGTGACGGCTCAGAACTTCAAGTCTGAAACCCATACCAACTTGGCAGTGAACGCCGGCTCTATCACTCACTCGGATTTCAAGCTGCAGGTGGGCTCCGTAACCGAGATAGTTGAGGTAACCGGCGCCGCTCCGGCAGTCGACACCGAAAGTTCGCAGTTGGGGCAGATCGTGAGCGGCGCGCAGGTGGCTAACCTGCCCCTCAACGGCCGCAACGTCTACGACCTGATCCAGATGGCGCCGGGCGCGGTGAATGTCGCTGGCGTCGACTTCGAGAATGGCCACAGCACGGTCGTCAACGGCCTGCGCGAAGATTTCAACGGCTTCCTTATTAACGGCGTTTCCAACAAGGGTCTGAGCGGCGGCGTCGACAACGTTCCCATCCAGGACACCGTCGAGGAATTCCAGCAGCTCGGCCTGAACAACTCCGCCCAGTATGGCAGCAGCGCCGGATCCATCACGAACCTGGTGACCAAGTCCGGCACCAATAGCTGGCACGGCAGCGCCTGGGACTTCATCCGCCACGACAAGCTGGACGCCAACTATTTCTTCAACAATCAGGTCGGCGTGCCGAAGCAGAAGCTGCGCTTCAACCAAGTTGGCGGCACCTTCGGCGGCCCAGTCATCAAGGACAAGATGTTCTTTTTTGTCTCCTACCAACAGGACCACTTCACCAACCAAGCACCCCCGACAACGATCACTGTCGAATCGCCACAGTTCCGGCAGGCCGTGATTACGGCTCTGCCAAACTCGACCGCCGCGCTACTCTTCAAGAACTTTGCACCTGCGGTACAGGGAGACTGTAGCCTTAGCAACCCCCAAGTCACGGTCTGGCCCGGCGCCGTGGCAAAAGAAGGGATTACGGGGAATCCTCAGATTGACGCGGCCTTCGCCGCCCTCGATGCGTCGCCATTGTTGAAGCCCGGCGCCACCCCGTACCTTTGCCCAAGCGTTGCCCTCTATGGGCAGCAGACGCAAACCTTCGGGAACCTGTTCCAAGGCAAAGAGACGTCGGGTAGGATTGATTACAATCCTAACGAAAAGAACCGCCTCTTCGTGCAGTTCAACTGGCTGCGAAACAGCGACGCCTTCGGACCTTGCGACCCAGCCTGCACCCGCGGTTTCACCAACCCGACCCACAACGTTTACCCCAATGGCCAGATTACCTGGGACCGTACTTTCAGCACCCGTATAATCAATGAGCTACGAGCCGGGTACACCGGTTTCTATCAGGATATTGGCACCGGTTTGCCGGGTGTGCCGCAAGTGACCCTCGATGATGGAAACTCCGGATTTGGTTCCTACAACGGCTATCCGCAGCTTTTCAAGGAACACGAGTATAGTTACGCCGACATGGTCTCGATCAACCATGGGTCGCATAACATGAAGGTCGGCGCGGAGATCAAGCGCAACATCGAGAACAGCGAGTTCAACGTCGCCCGTCCGTCGTACGAGTTTTTCGACTCGATCTACTTCGCTGCCGACGCCCCTTACTTTGAGGTTGCTGGCGTGGACCCTGGGTTCGTTTCCGGCAAGCCGGCCCAACTTGCAAGCAATGTCCGGCACTGGCGCAATCTCGAATTCGGTGCCTTCTTTCAGGACGACTGGAAGGTCACCCGTCACCTGACCCTGAACCTGGGTCTGCGATATGACCTGTTCACCCGCCACAACGAACTGAACAATTTGGCCACTACTTTTCTCCCCGGCCCGGGCAACAGCCTGCTCGATAACATCACCACCGGAGCGGGCCAAATTCGGTCCGCAAACGTCGCCTGCACGGACCCTCGGGCAACCGTGGCGGGCGTATGCGGTCCCGGCGGCTTCGCACCAACGAGTTCACTCGGCAAAGGCGATTACAACGACTTCGGTCCCCGCGTCGGCTTCGCCTGGGACGTTTTCGGCGACGGCAAGACGTCTCTGCGCGGCGGATTCGGCGTCTCCTACGAATCCACGCTCTACAACCCGCTTTCCAATTCGCGCTGGAATCCGCCGTTCTACTCTTTCAACTTAGCGGATAGTGCGGCGTTGGATGGCGGCAACTCGGTCATCGTATACGGCCCGACCACCTGCGATGCCAGCGGTACGAACTGCAACCCGAGTGGCGCCGCGCCGACCTTTTCCGGCCCGCCCACTAATCCCGGCCAAGGCGTTGGCGCGCAGGCCGTAGGCAATCTCTCTGGTTGGGCTGCCAGCAACCCGCAAACCGCCTACCTGACGGGCATCATCTTCCCGAAGGGTATCCGCGACCCGTATGTTTACAACTATTACCTCAGCGTCCAGCGTGAGATTCTGCGCAAACTGTCGGTCGAGGTGGATTACGTTGGGACGACAGGGCACAAGCTGTTCCGCGCTGATGACGTCAACCGTATTCCCGGCGGCCACCTGCCGGTGGGGAGTTGTGTGCAGGACAACGCCGGACGCACTCTCTGTGGCCAGCCCAGCGGCCACATCAACCCTAACTACGGTACGCTCCGTGTCTGGGCGAACTCCGCCAACTCCGATTACAACTCTTTACAGCTAGCCGTCAAGAAGCAAACGAGCCACGGCTTGCTATTCAACCTGAACTACACGTACAGCCACAGCATTGATGACGGCTCCACATGGCACAGCGGCTCGACCACTGCAAATGGCGACGCGGCGGGCGACGGGTTCACCACCGACTGGACCAGACCAGCCCTTGACCGGGGCAATTCCATCTTCGACATCCGTCACCGGCTGGTGCTCAACTATGTCTGGGAGCTTCCGTTTGGAAAGCACACGGGGTTCCTGAATGCCCTGCTCGGCGGGTGGCAGTATAACGGCATTTGGGCTTTCCAGACCGGCGCGCACTGGTCTCCGTACGACCGCCGCTCGGAAAAGCTGCGGGAGATTTCGGACCCGACCACTGCGTGCACGGCCAATGACGTTAACACGGGAAATTGCCAGAATCTTGGTGGCGACTACCTCCTCAGTCGGACGAACAGCCACTCCAGAAACTCACGTCCGAATTCGACATTTTCGAGCTTCAGCGGCGCCACCCACGATATGTGGGCCAACGGCTGGGGTCCGCAGTGGGCTCCCGGCGGCGGTATCTTCACCACACCGTGCCTGGGCTGCGCGGGCAACCTCGGCCGCAACACTTTCGTTGGTCCCAGCCAGTGGTACGCCGACATGTCCCTCTTCAAGAACTTCAAGGTCACCGAGAGAGTCGATCTGCAGTTCCGCGCGGAAGGCTTCAACGTATTCAACCGCGCCAACTTCGTTCTGGCGAACTCGGGCCAAGCTTCATTGGAAACTACTCACAACCAGTTTCCCATTGGCAACTTCGGCCAGGCGGGCGGCACTTTGAACCCACGCAATCTCCAGTTTGGGCTGAAGGTAAGCTTTTAGACCGCGATAACGTTGAGGGCTTGTCTCACCTCGGTGAAGACAAGCCCTCTTCCGCTTTGTAAGGGAGTGTGCCATGCCGTGCGCCTGCCGTAATCTAATCCTCGCCTGCCTCGTCTCTCTTCTCCTTCCGCCTCCCGCGCTTCGGGCGCAGCAGTCAGGCGTAGGCAGCATCATTGGCGAGCTGCACGTGAGTAGGGGCGATTTCCCGGGCAGGATATTTGTAGAACTACAGTTGCGCGGAGCCACGCTTGCCAGCGTCTACAGTGATGATGAAGGAAAGCTCGGATTCTATGGTCTTGGGAGCAATCCCTACCACGTGGTGATTCACGACGAGCGTTTCTACCCAGTCGATCAACTGGTCGTCCTCGATACGTCCATCTCTGCAATGTCCATGGCACAGATAAGCTTAACCACGCGTGAGCCGGTTAAGAGGGAACCGCTGCCGAATCGTGAGCCAGGGAGCAATCCTTACCTCATTGATCAGGCGGAGTACCGGCGACACTTCCCCAAAAACGCGATTAAAGAATTCGACAAGGCCGTCGAGGCGGACAAAAATCAGAAACGTGATGAGGCTATCCGGCATTATGAGAAGTCGATCTTGCTCACTCCAGACTTTTATCCTGCGCATAACAACCTGGGTTCGGACTACCTGAGCAAAGCGGACTTTGTTGGCGCGGAAAGACAATTCAAGGAGGTGCTCCGGGTCAACCAGAATGATTCCCAAGCATACTTCAATCTGGGGAATGTACTCACGCTCACCAACCGATTTGCCGAAGCAGAGAACGTGCTGCAGCAAGGCTTGCAGAAGCAGCCAGATTCAGCATTCGGCCACTTTTTGCTCGGCTCCCTCTACAGCCGTACGGGAAGAGGCCACGAGGCAGAACGCAACCTTCAAGATGCTCTCCAGCTTGATCCCACGATGCCACAGGTCTACCTGCAACTGGTCAACTTGTATCTGCAGCAGCAACGAAGCAAGGACGCCTCCGCTGAGCTTAGGACTTTCCTCAGGTTGTTCCCGAACGATGGGCTTGCTACCCGAGCAAAGGGTGTGCTTGAAAGGCTGGAGGGCAAGGCGGAGGGGTCGAACCGCGATTGAGTCCGGACCTTCCTCAGCAATACGTCACGGCTGGTGCCTCGGAACAAACTGGCAGAACTTTTGCTCCAGCTTGCAGGCCGCGCCGTACTCTTCCAGAGCCGCCTTCGGGCGATTCATCCTCCGATAAGCATAGGCCAGGTTGAGGTGCGCCTCAGCCAGGTCTGGGTTGAGTTTCAGTGCTCTTGCGTAACTGTCCACTGCCTTCTGCAACTGTCCGGTCTGGCTGTAGGAAATCCCCAGGAAGTTATAAGTCTTGGCCTCGTTCACACCTAGCTCGATCGCCTTCGCCAAGTGCTTCGCTGCTTCCGTATAATTCTTCTGCTCGAACTGCAGCATCCCGAAATCACGCCGCAGAAGCGCGAAGTTGCCTTGGATAGAGACTGCCTTCTCATAATCGGCGATAGCTGCTGGTTTGTCCGTCGTGCTGTCGATGTATCCCATCTGATACCAGGCGCGATAGTTTTCTGGATTGAATTGAATCGCTTTCCGTGACCACAGCTTCGCCTCATCGGCTTTTCCCTGGAAGATCAGCGCGCGCGCCAAAGCCAGCATCGCCTGATCAAAATTAGGATTGAGGTCCAGGGACTTCTTCAACTCACTCGCGGCCTCCTGCCAATGCTGCTGCGTCGACGCGGATTCTCCCAAGAGGAATGGCACAACATACATTTGGGGGTCCTTCTCCCCAACCTGGTGAAGCAACGATTCGCCAGTGGCGACATCGCCAGCGTGGAGGGCGTCTTCGGCCCGAAGAATGGAATTGAATTCCCACAATTTGTTTTTGGGGTCGGGCAGCCCTGCAGCCAAGGCCTCAGCCGATACCGGCGATCGGTAAGAGAAGTAGCCCAGGGTGCGTAACTTTTCTTGAGCGTCGGGGCTGAGTTTGGCGCCTTCGCCGGCATTGGCAGTGAAGGGTTTGTTTTGCAAAAGCTTTTGCAGTTGGTCTTTGAAGACAGCCACGGTCGCAGTTTGCCGCGACGCTAAATTAATTTTCTCTTCCGGGTCGGCCAAGACATCGTAGAGCTCGGGCTCAGGAGCATCGATGTAGTGATAACGGCTCGTCTCCAGGGCATGAAGCGGGCTCCACCCGAATGAACTGAACGGGTAAATCGTCTCACTATATGCCGGTCCCTCCTTTGGGTCTTCCTGACCCAAAAGGCCGTGCGACCGAAATTGCTTTTCCATCGAGCTCTTGATTCCTGCGAAGCGGAGGAGCGTGGGAGCGATGTCGGTAGTCTCGACGGGGGTTGAAACACGCCCTGAATGAAAACCGCTTCCAGCAGGCGGTTTGACGATCAGCGGTATGTGAACCGTAGCGTTGTAAACAAAGAAGCCGTGCTCACTTTCACCATGCTCGCCAAGAGACTCTCCGTGATCGCTCAAGAAAACGATCAAGCTGCGATCGTAAAGATGATTCTGCTTGAGGTAGCTCATCAGCCGCCCTAGTTCGTGGTCGGCATAGGCGATTTCCCCGTCGTAAAGATGGTCGCGGTACTGGGTGCGATAAGGCTCGGGCGGATCATAAGGACTATGGGGATCATACAAGTGAAGCCAGAGGAGAAAAGGACTGCGAGGTCTTTTATTGAGCCACGCGATAGCATGGGTCACGCTTTCTTCCGCTTTTCGGTCCACCAAGCCCAATTCCCTATGCTGAAAAGCCTCGGGGGAGAAAGCGTCATCGTAAAAATCGAAGCCGCGCGCCAGTCCCCAACTGCGGTCAAGGACAAAGGCACTCACCACCGCCCCGGTGGCGTAACCCTGCTGTTTGAAGGCTTGCGCAACCGAGCGGAATCGCGGGTCCAGGGGCTGGCCAGTGAAGTCTTGCACGCCGTTCTGGAAAGGATACATGCCGGTTAGGATGGCGGCATGGGAAGGCCAGGTGAGCGGCACTTGCGAAATGGCGCGCTCGAAAACAATGCCGTCGTGGGCCAGGGCATCGAGGGTAGGGGTCTGGATGTCGGTGGCGCCGTAGCAGCCCACATGATCAGCGCGGACCGTGTCGATGGTGATGAGGATGACATTCGGCGCGGGCTTCCGGGTAGGGTGAGCAACGGCAAAAGCCTGCGTGAGCAGGATCGTGACACAGGTCAGGAGATAGAGAAATCGTCTCACTCGAATTCACTGAATCGGCTACTATGGCCGGGGTTGCTGTGCCTTGCGCATTTCCTCATCAGCCTCTGCGTTCAGTCCTTTCTTTGCTAATGCCTTGGCCAACGCCATATGCCCGCCAGAATCTTGTGGATCAAGCGCGACGGCCCGCCGCAGCTCGGCTAATCCTTCATCAGACTGACCCTGGTATACCAGCATTTCTCCCAACGCGTGGTGCCCGAGAGCGTAATTCGGAGCAATCGTGACGCATTGGTGAAAGGCAGCGGTCGCTTCCGGGATCATTTTCAGCTGCAGATACGCCGCACCGAGGTTGTAGGCTGCGGAGAAATTTGTCGGATCCAGTTCCAGTGTGTGATTGAGAGTCTGGATTGCGTTGTCGAAATCGCCTATTCGGCCATATGCCAGCCCCAGTTGGAAAGTCGCAAGCGAATACCCAGGACTCAGTTGCAGTACGCGCCGCAACTGCTCGACCGCCTCAGGAAACTCACGCAGTCGGTAGTAATTGAGCCCCAAGAGGTAGTGAACCGGAATGGAGTTTGGCTCGGTCTTGAGCGCTAAGTCTAGTCCTTGGCTCGATCGTTCGTACTCGCCATGCTGGCTGTCAGCGATTGCGTCTGAGATCAACTCGTACACTGCGACGCGATCCTTCGGATCAGGCAAGCCTCGGTCGGTGATGGTTGGGCTGCTGCCACCACCGGAGAAGCCCGCGTATCCTAGCGACTTCAGACGCTCCATCAACGCGGGATCAAGACCGGTCTTTTCAGCCAATTCCTGTCCCGCGCTGTATTGGCGAATCAGTCCTGCTAATTTCGACCGCATTTCTTCCGCGACGGCCTTCTTCTGGGTGAGCAAGTTCTGAGTTTCGCTTGGGTCCTTACTCAAATCGTAAAGCTCGGGCTTGGGGGCATCGATGAAATGGTAATTCTCCGTCTCCACGCCGCGCAGTTCGCTCCAGTTGAAATGCAGGCGCGGCAGAAATGTTTCCGCATACAAGTCGCGAGGTTCGTATTCCTTCTTTGCGGTAATGAGCGGCAGCAAGTTGCGGCCTTGCACCTGGGATGGGACAGACACGTTCAAGGCTTGGAGCACGGTGGGCATCAGGTCCGCGAGGCTTGCCATCTCAGGTACGGTCTTTGCGCGAGCCACGCCGGGCAGGTGAATGATCACTGGAACATGCAGGGTAGCATTATAGATGAAGAATCCGTGAGTCTTCTCGCCATGCTCGCCCAAGCTCTCTCCGTGATCGCCGCTGAGCACGATGAGGGTGTTGGCGTAGAGCCCCTTGTCTTTCAGGAAGCGAAGCAGACGCCCGACCTGCGCGTCGGCGAAGGCTATCTCACCGTCGTAAGGCCGATCTTTGTACTCCTCACTGTAGGGCGCGGGCGGACGATAGGGATAGTGCGGATCGTACAAGTGCATCCAGAAGAAAAATCTGTGCTGGTAGTTCTTGCCCAGCCAGTCCAGGGCCACATCGGCGACGACGTTGCCGGAGCGCTCCATCTCATCTAGATTTGACTCTTGCAGCCGGTTGAAGTCGAAGTGATCGTAGTAGAAGTCGAAGCCGTGATTAAGGCCAAAACGCGAGTCGAGGACCGCCGAACCGATCACGGCGCCGGTCGTGTATCCCTGATCCTTGAGTACGGAAGCAAGCGTGGGCTGCGCCGGATTCAACTTGTTGTCGGCGAAGTCGTGCATGCCGCTGAGCATGGGATACGTGCCGGTGAAGATCGCCGTATGCGCAGGCAGGGTGACGGGCACGGGAGTGTAGGCGCGTTCAAAACGTATTCCGTCAGCCGCAAGGGAATCAATGTTCGGAGTGTGGATCCGCTTGTAGCCATAACAGCCCAGGTGGTCGGCCCGCAGCGTGTCGATGGTAACGAAGACCACGTTGGGTGCGGCCTTGGGCGCGGCCGAAGCGGGAACCTCCGACATCAACAAGGCGGCAATCGACAGGCATGCAAACGATCGGAGGGAAACCATGAGGCAACAGAAATTATATCCCAGCGGGCGGGTGGTTTCGTTAAGAAGTCGACGCCGACTATGCTAGTCTGAGTCGCCATGAAGGCCTTGCGGACACTGATTGTGTGGTGGCTGGCTACGGCGATGGCTTCCGCTGCCGCCCAAGTCGCATCCAAGAAGGCGCAGCAGCCAGACGTTTTCCTCGTAACCATCGACACGCTGAGGGCGGATCACGTCCATTGCTATGGATACGATCGCATTCACACACCGGCGCTGGACGGCCTCGCGAAAGATGGGATCCGGTTCGCCCAGGCGTTCACGCCGAGTCCGATTACTAACACTTCACACACGACGATCCTGACGGGATTGCTTCCCAGCAGCCACGGGGTGACTGATTTTGCGGTGCCGCTGGCCTCCACGCATCCGACTTGGGCCGAATTGCTGAAGAAGGACGGTTACTACACGGCGGCATTTATTGGTGCCGTGATTCTCGACAGCAAAGCCCTCGCTCCGGGACTCGATCGCGGGTTTGACTTCTACGACAATTTCCCTGAACACGCGCGGACCAAATCGCGCTGGGGGCGAGTAGAGCGCCGCGGCGCGGACGTGGTTCAACACGCCGAAATCTGGCTGAACGCGCATCCGGCGGGCCCGCGTTTTGTCTGGATTCACCTATACGACCCGCACGACCCTTATGAACCGCCTGCCCCTTATTCGGAGATCTATAAAGATCGCTTGTATGACGGCGAGATCGCCTATGCCGACTCGGCGCTGGCGAGTTTTCTTGCTTACCTCAAGAAGCGCGCCTGGTACGACAACGCATTGCTAGTCTTGGTCGGAGACCACGGTGAAGGGCTGGGGGAGCATCAGGAAGACACGCATGGAATTTTTCTTTACGACTCGACCACACATGTGCCGCTGATCGTGAAACTTCCGGGTGGAAGGGATGCCAGCAAGATAGTAGGCGCACAGGTGCGTACCACCGACATCCTGCCGACCGTCCTTGATCTCGTCCATGCTGCTCCGCCAGCGCGGTTGGATGGGGAGTCACTGATGCCCTATGTCAAAGGCGCGGAGGCCAGCAGCCGAACCGCCCTCGGAGAAACCGATTATCCCCTGCGCTTCGGGTGGGCCCCTTTGCGCTCGGTGCGCACGGAGGGCTTCAAGTTCATCGAGGCGCCGCATCCGGAACTCTACGATCTGCACGCTGATCCTGGAGAGCTCAAGAACAACTACCAACCGTGGGACGCAACCGTACAGAGATACCGTGCAATGCTCGCCGAAGTGAGGGCTAAGGTGCCTCCTGCGCCGTCTTCCGCGGGATCGGTTGGTCAGGGCGCGGTCGGCCAACAGACGATCGATGAACTGAAAGCGTTAGGTTATCTGGGTCGCGCCGACGTCGGGAGCTCAACCAATGTTCCCCAGCCGTCGCTGTTGCCTGATCCTAAGGACAAGATCGAGGAACAGAACCTGCTGCATACCGCAATGATGGCAGCCGAGGACAATCGCCCCGCGGAGGCCCGCCGCGCACTGGAGAAAGTCTTGGAGCTCGATCCTAAGTCGCCCACCGCGCTGCGGCAACTGGGAGAACTAGAGTTGCACGCGGGTGAGTACGCGAAGGCAGCCGTGCATTTGAGAAGCGCTCGGGAAGTTCGACCCGAGGATGCGACCGCGGCGTTTTACGAAGGGCAGGCCTTGGAGAAGGCCCATGTCCTAGGCGGCGCACGGGATGCTCTTGAGGCTAGTCTGGAACTGACGCCCGGACAGTTGCCAGCCCGCTTGCTGTTAGGCGAGGTGTATCTGGCGTTGAAAAACCCCAAGGCTGCCGAGGACCAGTTTGAAGCTGCACTTCTGCTCCAGCCGAAAAGTGGGGAAGCTCAGCTGGGCGTGGCGAAGGCACAGATTGCCGAGGGCAGCTTCGGCGAGGCGGCCGCGCAGCTTCAATCGCTTTCCAAGTCGCAACCGAAGAACCCGGAAGTCTTCGAGTTGCTGGCGCAAGCTTATTCAGGCGTGGGGAAGAAGGCAGAAGCGCAGCAGGCGGAAGCTCGCGCCAAGGTGCTGCGAGAAGCAGGCGGCAGCAAGCCGTAGCGGCAGCGAACGGGTGCTCGGCGGGGACAGGAGAAATCGGACGCAACTCTCGCCAAATTACTTCTCGGCGACGGTTTTACCTAAGTTTTCAAAGATCTCGCTCAGCACATGGCCTCGCATCTGCTTCGGCTGTTCGATGCCATAAATATGCAGGATCGTAGGGGTGATGTCGTACACCGAAGCCTCGAATCCCATGAGACGGAGGTCGTGCTTGATACCGGGACCCATGGCAAAGAACGATCCGGGTACATCGTCGCCGTCGGCGAAGTCGTGCTTGGCAACGACCGGCGTGGTCTTTTCATGGTCCATGTGCGCGTGCGGATCGGTCTCTTCAAATTCCCGCAACGGCTTGATGCCGTGGTCGGAGACAATAATGACGTACGTGTTGTCGTCAACGTGTTTCAGGATTGCGCCCAGCACCTTGTCGAACGCGATGTACTGGTTGGGGAAGGCATCTGTGCGCACAGCGTTGATTTTAGGGTTGTAGCCCGCGTTGTAAGGCGCAATGGGATAGAGCCAGTGTCCGGTCCGGTCCTCACAGGACTGCGCCAGCCAGGTGAACTCGGTGGGATGGTGGTTCAGCAGGTAGTCGAAAAGCTGCGTCTGCTCATCGCGGATGAGCTGGACCTTGTTCAGCCAGGCGTCAATGACTTCTTCTTCGTGTCCCTTCAAGTCCGCAGCCGAGGGCATACGTTCGCAGTCAATGTAGAAATCGCCCACGTTCTTGAGTAGCTCTGCTTTTAAGGCGGGAGGATAGACCGCGTCTCCGCCTTCCACTTCCGAGAGCTTGGGAGCGCAAAGTACGCCGTCCTCGCAGTTCTTACCGCGGGTCAGCATTCCGCTGATCATGTAACCATTCACCGGCATGACCGGGAAAGTGGCGGGCACATTGGCCATCCCCACGGTCACCCCGTTCTTCGACAGCACCGACCAAATGGGCTCTTCCTTCAGCATGTTGGTGTTGGCAGTGATCCCACCCACGATGAAGCCGCTCACGCCGTGCTCCTCCGGCTTCGTGCTGGTGAACAGGGTGCTGTACACCCGAGGGCAGTTGGGCGCGGAGACAGTGCGCAACTTGCCGTAGGCGCCTTTCTTGATCACGCTGGACAGGTTGGGCATCTTGCCCTGCAGCAACAGAGGCCGAATAACATCCAACTCCATGCCGTTCACACCGATCACCACCACCCGGGGCTTGGGCTTGACAGTGCTCTGATCCTGGCCCAACAGAGGTAGACAGAGGAGAGATAACAGCGCCAAGACAACGATGGAAGACCTTCGGAGCACCATGGGACACCACCTCTTCTCAATAGACTATCAAAATCAGACTATCAAAATTCTCGCTGCTACCTGCAACTCTTTCCCAATCGGCGATTTCAACAACGCCCGAATGAGGTCCGAAATGAGTGGGGTGCGCTGCTAACTATTCGCTCTTTTTCTTCAGATCGTGGCTGACCCGGTTTGCGACCCGGTCCATAGCCGACAGGAACGACTCTGAGACATTGGCGGAAGCGCGCTCCAAAATGTAGGTGTCAACAACCGGGTCGTGATGGGAAGCGCGAAACAGCGCGAAATTGATTTGCATATTGTCCCGGTAGACCGGCCCCGAGGAACCGCCCAAAGGATCAGATGCATCCACGCTCGGCACTATCGGGCCATTCGGCCGGAGCGTGGGTGGTTCAGCCGGATGCGCTCGCGCCTCGGCGATTTGCGTCAGCAGCGTGTAATCGCAGTGCTTCTCGTCCGACTCTGCCGTATTCCGGCTCGTTGGCATGAGCGCGCGGTCCTTGGTCGTGCTCGAGTCCATGGCAACGGCATCTACTTTACCTCGTTTCAGGCTCTTCGCCAGGAGCTCGGTCAAACGTTCGAGGGAAGCCGAAACAGTGCTGGCGTTGGCCAACATCGCCACGCAAACTCTCGGGTTTTCCGATTCGCGCGATCCGGATTGCGCTGGGAGCAGCACCGGACAGAGAAGGATCGCAGCCAACAGACAAGGCCTCATACGGCACCTCACCATTTTGCAATAATACACGCTCCGGAACTCCTGAATTTTACTTTCTTATCGCTTATACCATCGGTCAGGCGCGGTCCATACTTAGAGTTAGGATTGTTTAGAATTAAGGTTTGCCAATTTCAAGCTGCGTTGTAGCCTGCGTACGGGGCCAACACGCCGGGATGCGATCAGCAACGGATGCATGACGCAGTGTCACAAAAGCGCGGGGTCCGCAGTGAGAGAGAGGAACCATGCTTTCAAACAAGGCCAACCGCTGGTTCGCAATTTTCGCGGCTCTGATTATGCTCACAGCAACCATGTCAGCGAAGACTCGGGTTGCCAAGCAAGCGTTTGGGCATACGTCGGAAGGAATCCCGGTCGATCTCTACGCGTTGGCGGATGGCAAGGTCGAAGTCCGCATTATGACCTACGGAGGGATCATCGTTTCCCTGCGCACGCCGGATCGAAACGGAAAGCTCGACGATGTGGTGCTGGGTTACGATTCGGTCGAGAAGTACACCGCGCAGACTCCTTATTTTGGAGCCATTGTCGGCCGCTACGCGAATCGCATCGCGCATGGCAGCTTCCGACTTGACGGTCAAACGTATTCCATTCCCAAAAACGATGGCGACAATTCTCTTCATGGAGGAATCCGCGGCTTCGACAAGGTGGTCTGGGGGGCCAAACAGATCCAGGATGGAGTCGAGCTCACCTATGTGAGCAAGGATCGTGATCAAGGTTTTCCGGGGACGCTCACCACGACCGTGCGCTACACCTTGAGTGGGAGCGCTTTACGAATCGAGTATTCGGCGACCACCGATAAAGATACCGTCCTGAATCTGACCAACCATTCCTATTTCAACCTCGCGGGCCAGGGGAAGGGCGACGTTCTGGGGCATGTGTTGAAGATCGATGCTTCCCGCATGACTTCTGTCGATGCGACTCTTATTCCTACGGGAGAACTGAAGTCAGTGGCGGGCACGCCGTTCGACTTTCGAACGCCGCATGCCATCGGAGAACGGATTAATGCGGACGACGTCCAGTTGCGCCTCGGCAAGGGGTACGACCACAACTTCGTACTGGATCATCCGCCAGGCCAGTTGGCCGAGGCGGCCGAAGCGTATGAGCCGACCACCGGCCGGATTCTGCGGGTGCTCACGACCGAACCTGGAGTGCAACTCTACACGGGAAACTTCCTCGACGGATCAATCACCGGGAAAGAAGGCCGCGTCTACAACCGGCGATTTGCATTTTGTCTGGAAACACAGCATTTCCCGGACTCTCCCAACCACGCCGCCTTTCCCTCGACTGAGTTGAAACCGGGGCAAAAGTTTCACAGCGTGACGGTATTCCAATTCAGCGCCGGCACGCGTTGATGCGCCGTCGAGGTCCGCCAGGCCAACCCCTCTCCAAAGGAGAGTGTGATCACGAACCTGGCGCGATATTCGTGACGTGAATCGTCTCGGTAGCCTTGTCGAGGGCGCCTGTGACCTTCACCTTCTGCCCAGCGAACTGCTCGGGTTTTGTCTGGTCATCCAGTGCATAAACTTTCTTTGCGGCAGCGTTGTACAGAACGTACTTGCCGCCCATCTTTGTACACTTTGCCGTGCACATCTTCTTCGCCATGGGATCCTTTGGGTCCTTATCTCCCATGCCTTCCTTCTTCAGCATGTCCGCGTGCGAACCATCCTTGGCGCACTCGCTGTCCATAATTGTCCCACTGTATGTTTTGTCCTTCGGCGCCGCGAAACTGAAGCTGCACAGGAAAGCAGCAGCGGCTAAGGCTAGCAACACATGGTATTTCACTGGTTACCTCCGCTATGTGGTTTTTGAGCTCTGACTGTGGGTCCAGTCGTGGATGATACGCGCCCACTGAAAAAGTTACCAGGCAAAGTTATTTCGACGGGTTTTTGCGCCAGTACCAGTCTTAACCGTAACTCCAAAGGGGTGGCGCGAACAGCAAAGCCTGCGCCAATTCTCACGCTCGCATTCGTTATCAGCGGCGACTCACTGGGCACCAGCGCAGACTTGCCAAACCGTTTACCGTTTCACTGGCGCAGATTCGGGAACCTCAGAAGAACTCGCTCATCTGGGTCGCGTTTTGACACGCACCGGGGAAACTGCTCAGCCCCAGCCCCTGCATCACCAACCGGCAAAGGCTTTGGTGTTGATACAACGTTCTCGACTGATACCCCTTCTTGGCCAACGGACTGATCACAAGTGCGGCAACTTGTCCACCACCGTGCTGCGTGTCATTGGCGTACGATTCATCGAACAGGATTATGAGCAGACCGTTCTTCTGGAAGCTTGAGCTGGCAATCAGGGGTGCAATGTTGGTCTTAAGCCAATTGTCAGCTTGGCTTAGGCTTCCGTCGTGCGCGTCATCTTGCAGATTGGGGATGATGAACGAATACTGGGGAAGCTGGTTGTTCTTGAGATCGGTAGCAAACTGTGAGAACGGGACCAGGTTGTTCAACTGATTCTGGCTGTTCACTACGTCGGTAAAAAACGTGAACGGGTTGTGATGTCTCACATAAGGATAAACGTCGCCACCGGTGTAGCCGACATTGGGCAGACTTTCGGCGTACGATTTCCAGCTCTTGCCCGCGGTCAACAGGTGGCGAACAACATTGTCCGCGCTCACGGTTCCGGAGTAGCCGTCGTCGTTCGTGATGATCTGGCCAGTCGTCAACTCAAAGTAGTTGCCGATGGACGGGTGGGTGTTCGCGAAGTATTGAGTTGCCAGCCCGTAGTGCTTGGCCAGGCTGTTCATGTAGGGCATGGATGAGCTTCCGATCACGCTGGAATAACTGTGATTTTCCTCAAGTACCAGGAAAACGTGCCCGAATGCAGGAACTCCGGTTACCGTAACGGTAGTGGACGCATTGGTCGTGCCGCCTGGTCCTTGCGCCGTTGCGGTGTAGGTGGTTGTGCTGCTCGGTGTAACATTCGTCGATCCGTTGGCCCCGAACGAACCCAATCCCTGGATGCTCACCGAGGTTGCGAGGGTCGTCGTCCAACTCAGAACCGCCGTACCACCGCTGGTGATGCTATTGGGTTGAGCGCTGAATGAAATCGTGGGCGGAGGATTTTGAGACACCGTTACCGTGGTGGATGACTTAGCTGTGCCTCCGGGGCCCGTCGCGGTGGCGGTGTAAGTGGCAGTAGAACTCGGTGTGACTTTGACCGATCCATTTGCCCCAAACATTCCCACCCCGGCGATGCTCACTGAGGTCGCATTGTTTGTAGTCCAGCTGAGAACTGCCGATGTCCCCACTGCAATGTTGCTGGGCTGTGCGCTGAGCGCAATTGTGGGTGCCTGTCCGGAAGTTGTTACGGTTACCACCGTTGACGATGCAGTCTTCCCCCCCGTTCCTGTTGCCGTCGCGGTGTAGGTTGTCGTGACTGTGGGAGTGACCTTCACCGAACCACTGGCCGGGAATGTGCCCACACCGCTGATGCTGACGGAGCTTGCATTGCTTGTGCTCCAACTGAGGACCGCCGACGCGCCACTCGCCACCGTACCCGGCTGAGCGCTAAAGGTGATTGCAGGGGCTTTCTGCTGGGACTGGGAATTGTTTCCCGCGGCCATCGATGCTCCACCACATCCAATTGCTGCGATCAGAACTGTAAATAAAAAGACCAACACCGATATACGCAGGGAAAACCGCATAGAGTACTCCTTTAATTGATCGAATGAGTCTGCGAAGTAACTAGGTCAGAGGTTGAATTGGCTTAATTCTAAGCAGCTATACCCTTATCCGCAAGCAAGAACGCACAAGTAAATACTCGGAAGTACATTGGGAATTGCACCCGTCACATCGTGCATTCCGCAGTGCATACCCCGCAGCCTTATTGCATCTTTTCGGAGCTCAATAGCCCAGCCCACTTATGCCCTGTTTACGCTTCGCTGCGCACCTCGCGGTGCCCCAACGCAAAACTCGTCTGATAATACGCGGCAGCTAATCAGCGGTCAGCAGCTCGCCGCGCCGAATGGCTGGCAGGCCACCCAGGGAAGTTACGTAAGAACGCAATCCGTGACACGGCGGGGCCCTCTTAAATTCTTGAAAAACTGAGGAATGACACTGGAGGAACTTGACCACGGGACTAATCAAGTAGGCGAACAAAATGGCAAAGACAAAGATCAGAATGATGCGCCGAGCGTTCCAGCTCCGCAACCCGGGTCTCCTCCGCCCGTTTCTGCCCCACTCCCGGAAACGCTCGTTCCCCGAACTTGTCCCCTCCCGGCTCCAGCGGTACAACTCCTGCCTTCGAATACGGATTCGGCCTGATCCCACTATTTCGGCAATTCCGGCCACAACCAATATACGGCTGAGGTTTTTGAACCGGTCATTTTGCGGTGGAACTCCAGCCTGCATACCGGGCATGTCGCGCCATACATCGAATTGGGGGGGGCGCCGTACGCACCAACTCCAACTTCCCCGCGGGGGGATACCTCGAACTTCAACTTCACCGCGCGGGGTGGCGGCGGAATTCAGATATTCGCAAAACGCCGCCAGTCCGTTGAGATTGGCTGCCGGTGGTCGCACATCTCTAACGCCAATTTGGGTGTTAGGAATCCAGAGTTCAACGGAATCCAAGTGCTGGGCTACCACTGGCGCCGATAGCACGACGGTTCGGGTGGAGACGAACCTGGCATTGCCGATCCAGCGCGTGCTGCAACAGTTCGATGGCGATCTGACCGTCCCCGACATTCTGACCATGGATCACATGATCGGCAAGTCCACACTGGACGCGGGTTTCGAGAGTTACTCTTCTGCCGGTTTTTGCCTCAATCTCGCTGCTGCTCGCAGCTATCAATCTATTCGGGTTCTCTCCTACATTGTCGCTTAGCAGACCGCGGAGATCGGCATCCGGATCGCGCTCGGGCCGCAGCGGGAGCAGGTGCTCGGTCTCGTGACGAATCTTCGTCATGAGACAAAGGCCCACCCCCGAAGCAGGGGCGCCTAAAGGCACCGAATGGAGAAAACACTTCGATTTTGCGAATGTGGCCTTGGCATCCCGGTCTTTCTTCTCCTGCGGCGTCATGCAGAGCTCGGGGTGTCAACTCCGTGGGATGTTCCATGGCGAGAAGGGCCACGACCTGGAGTAGGTGATTTTGTATGACGCCCCGGGTGTCGCCACTCTCGTCATACACCCGGCCGCGTCCGGCGATGCCGAAAGATTCGGCCATGGTGATCTGCACATGATCGACATAGTGACGATTCCAGATCGGTTCGAGGAACGTGTTGGCAAACCGAAAGAAATACAACCCCTCCACCGCCTCTTTCCCGAGGAAATGATCGATTCGGAATATCGCTGATTCAGGGAACACCGCGTGCAGGGTCGCATTCAGTTTTCGCGCCGATGCCGGGTCTCGCCCGAACGGCTTTTCAACAATCACCCGTGCATTCCTCGAACAGTTGGATCTACTTAATGCCTGTACAACCGCTCCAAAGAGGTCAGGCGGGATTGCTAGATAAAACAGTGGACTGCGCGTTTTGGCAAGAGCGTTGTGTAACTTTTCAAAGGTTTTATGATCCTGGTAGTCACCGTCAATGTATTGAAGCAATTGAACGAGCTTGGCGTAGGCTTTTTCATCGATTCCACCATGCTGCGTTAAACTGTCGCGCACTCGCACTTTTAACTGGTCAAATCGTCCAGCCCGATTTGGCCACGCCAATGATCGGCACGTTGAAATTGTCGAGGAGGATCATCTGCTGCAACGCGGGAAAAATCTGCTTGTACGCCAAGTCTCCGGTCGTGCCAAAGAACACAAAAGAATCAGCGGTTCCAGGCTTTCGCGTCTGCGGGTGGGGCGCAAGTTTCCGTGAGTCTGTTTTCATCATCAAGAAGGCTCCAGATTCATTCGTTGTTTTCCTCTTTTCCATTCTCAACAAGTGAGTGGCCGGCGGAATTCGATTCAGATCTTCCGTTGGGTGTGTGCCTACTCGGCGAAAACGCTGCTTCCCGTACCTTGTTTCGCTGACCACAAGCGGTAGCCGCCGATGAATGCATTCCCATTCGCGCCCAAACGTGTTTTCGGCGGTAGCGTTTTGATTTTCTTCACATTTCCGCCTCCCAGCACGACGTAGTCCGCGTTCAATGCCGCCTGGAGTTCTTCCACGATGCAAGCAACGTACTGGCGCCATCTCTTTTTCCCCATGCGCTCGAGACCTCTCAATCCCAAGTAATCTTCATATGTTCTCCCCTTCTTGTAAGGGAGATGCGCCAACTCCATCGGCTCGACGACGCCACCCACAATCATCGCCGAACCGAGTCCCGTGCCGAGTCCGAGAAAAAGCATCCGGCCTCCCTGGTATGAGCCAACCGCTTGCATGGCGGCGTCATTAATTACCTTCACGGGACAACCGAGCCCTTTGGCATAATCAAACCCTACCCACCCCTTAGCCAGATTGTATGGTTCGTGCACGGGCCTGCCGTGCACCACGGGGCCCGGATACCCTATCGCGGCGACGTCATAAGGCCAGTCGCTTGCTGCCTTCCTCACCCAGCTGCACATCAGCCGGGCGGTCATCTTTGGTCCCGAAGCGATCTTCCGCGGCGTCTGCCGGCCGCTCGCCAAAATCTTTAAATGAGTTCCACCTACGTCGACCACAAGAACCCTCTGCGCCATTCATTCCTCCGTTTTATTCTCACTTTTCTTCGAATCCTTGCATAGATCCAGCAAGTGCCTGATTTGCTCATCGCTGTCTGGGAGCTTTGTTTGTGGGATTTCGGCGCGGAAGCTAGTCGTGGAGAACGACATTTAGAAGTGAACTATGAACTTGCAGCCCGCTCCCACCATTATAGTTAACGAAGCCTAACCTTCTGAACCTATTCATGAAAAAACTGACCCGCGACCGGGTTGTGCCTATCATCTCGGCCAGGGTCTCCTGACTCATCTTGGGGATTACAGTCTCGGGTACGCCTTCCTTGCCGAAATGTGCAAGCAAGAGCAGAATTCGAGCTAGCCTCTTTTCGCTGGAATTGAAGAGTTGGTCCACCAAATCCTCTTCGTATCGAATGTTTCGTGCCAGCAGATATGCTACGAACAGATCCGAGAATGTGTGCTCCCGGTGGAGTGCAAGGATCATTGCCTTCTTGTCAATTTGCAGAAGTTCGCAGTCCGTCATGGCGGTTGCAGACCCCATGCGTAGGGGCTGTCCAGCCAGGCCACCTTCTCCGAAAAACTCGCCCTCGCTCAATATCCCCAGGGTTGCTTCCTTGCCAATCTTGGATACGACCGTGAGTCTAATCTTGCCTTTTTGGATGTAGAAGACTGCGTCAGCCGCGTCCCCCTGCGTGAAGATGGTTTGTTTCTTGGGAAAAACCACGACCTTCCTACCCTCGCCGATAGTGGCAAGAAATTTCGCGGGGTCGAAGTCGCGCTTGGCCGATTTTGTTGGTGGCACCAAAAGCTTCTCCCGACAAGTAGAGCTACACCTATGAAGCATCTTGTCAGAATCGCGATTACCAAAGATGTTCACTTTTGCTCATAATTGTCAAAAACCGCTGGCCAGGCCCAAAATGAAACCTGCCCCTTCGCTAATGTGTTGAAAATGAGCAAAATCGACCATCTTTCAGACTGTGGTACGGTGCATTGTGGTGCGATGAAGAGCAAGGAACTCACTCTGAAACAGATATTATCCGTGCCTTGTCCTACTTGTGGTGCAGCGGACGGGGAAGCCTGTGGACTGCATACGGGTGCCCCGCGCACCGAGCCACACCGAGATCGGAAACTCTCCGCAGCCGACGCCGTGGAAAAGAAGCTCGGCAAACGGTTGAAATAGAATCGGATGATCATGTACCGAGCCGGCGAGCTCTGGTTCCGCTGCCCGTGTTATGGCTCGATCTGCCCACCACAGAAATTGCGGATCCGTGCTGTTGATGGCCTGTTCGTTCCCTCTCTCGCCCGCTTAATCGTTGCGCTCGTCGAGGAGTACTTCCATACTAGGTAGTCTCCCACGTCTGAATCTCCTACCCATGATCGGCCATGCGCCCGCGAAAGAAGGGTCAATCTGGCACAATCTTCCTCCCAGAAACAATATGAGCCTTATTGACCAGATCGGTTAGGGCCCGAGTTGGTAAAGTTACGGCGAACCCAGTTCTTGAGCTGACTCCGGGACGGCAGAAAGGAACTACTAAGATGAAAATTGTTGGAGAGTCCTCCTGCAATTCGATGAGAAAGCCGTTCGCATCGGGCGATGTTCCAAAATCCGCCAAGCAGCCCCCAGAGCGCCGCTTGGACGAAGAAGCCGTGTCGCGAATGGATGATGAAGGTGGCGCCCCTGACGCTGCCGTGAACCCGCCCGACGCGGCAAAAAAGGTCGCTTCTGGCAGTTAGAGGTATCTTCCAGTGAGAGTCCGGCTGTAGGAGTTGTTCGTTTCGCCCTGCCCTGGGTTATTGCGACGATTGTGGGTGAGGCTCGGTGGCTTAAGCGCGGGGGATTTTACACACTCTGTTAAGGAGGTAGCCATGGCGGCCAATGCGGCCCTGGCGGCAGGTCAGGCGTCCAAGCTGATGCGTCGGGAAGAAGTTGCGGAAGCTACGATGGCCTTCCACTTCGAGAAGCCCTCCGGATTCAACTTCAAAGCGGGGCAGTCCGCCGATGTGACACTCACCGACCCGCCGGAAACTGACGCCGAGGGAAACACACGCACCTTTTCCATCGCCAGTCCTCCGTTTGAAAACGACTTAGTGTTCACCACCCGGATGCGGGACACCGCTTTCAAGCGCTCGCTGAAGAAGGTACCGCTAGCCACCGAAGTGCAGATAACCTCAGCCGCAGGCTCCTTCACCCTACACAAGAATCCGGCAAAGCCAGCCGTGTTCCTGGCAGGCGGAATCGGAATTACTCCTTTTTTCAGCATCGTGCGGCAGGCGGATAGAGACCGGCTCCCGCAAAAGATATGCCTGTTCTATTCCAATCGGCGCCCCGAAGACACAGCTTTCCTGGACAGTCTGCAAACCTTGGAGACGACGAATCCCAATTTCCGCTTGATCTGCACCATGACAGAAATGTCGAAGTCCAAGAAAGAATGGAAGGGCGAGACAGCTCTGATAGACAAAGAGATGCTGTCCCGGCATTTGCCCATCCTGCAGGGACCCATCTACTACATTGCCGGGCCTCCCGCCATGGTGGTGGCTATGCGGCAGACGCTTGTGAAAGCCGGGGTCGAAGAGGACGACATTCGGGCAGAAGAGTTTTCAGGCTATTGAGATACCGGGACGGCGAGCTCCGCATCTAACTCTGCCCGGAGGCGTGGATGTTAGTTATCTCGCTAGCACACGGAGAAAAACTATGAACTCACTAAAGCAACTCCAAGACTGCGGGCAATCCATCTGGCTGGATTACATTCGCCGCGACCTGATTACGAGCGGTGAGTTCCAGCGACTGGTTGAAGAAGATGGTGTGCATGGTGTCACCAGCAATCCGACTATCTTCGACAAAGCAATTGCAGCGGGGACCGACTACGACGACGCACTGCGTTCGCTGCTGGCGGCGGATCCTGACAGCAACGCCCTCACGCTTTTCGAAAAGCTCGAAGTCGAGGATCTCCAGATGGCCGCGGACATCTTGCGGCCAGTTTACGATCAAACAAAAGGTGGGGATGGCTTCGTCAGCATCGAGGTCTCCCCGCGACTCGCTTATGACACCGCGGGAAGCATCGCGGAAGCCCAACGTTTGCGGAAGGCCGTAAACCGGCCCAATCTGATGGTGAAAATTCCCTCCACCGCTCAGGGTATTCAGGCGGTTGAGGTCTTGATCGCCGAGGGAATCAACATCAATATCACCCTGATGTTTTCGCTTGTCCACTACGAAGCCGTGGCTCAGGCCTACCTGCGTGGCCTGAAGCGGAATGCCAAGCCGCACCAAGTCTCGTCGGTGGCCTCTTTCTTTGTCAGCCGCGTGGACACCGAAGTGGACCGGGCGCTGGAGTCGATCGGAACTCCAGAGGCATTATCGCTACGCGGAAAGATAGCGATTGCGAATGCCAGGGTTGTTTATCGGCGCTTTCGCGAAATCTTTCTGGGAACTCCCTTCGAGGAATTCAAACGTCGCGGGGCACGACTCCAGCGTCCGTTGTGGGCAAGCACCGGAACCAAGAATCCAGCTTTCTCGGATGTTTTATACGTCGAGGAGTTAATCGGACCACACACCGTCAATACCATTCCACCCGCGACCCTGAATGCATTCCGTGATCACGGCCGGGTGCAGCCAACCCTCGAAGCGGGAGAGCAAGACGCCGAACAGGCGCTGGCTCGCTTGGCCAAGCTGGGTATCGACCTGGGGGCAATCACAGAAAAACTCCTGGCCGATGGCATCACCGCCTTCACGCATTCTTTGGACGAGCTGCTGGCCTCGTTGAAGGAGAAACGCAGGGTGCTGCTTGAGAGTCAGGCAGCCCGAAAGGCCGGAATTCGGCCTGCTCGCATTGCGTGACATGCGCCGAGATGAAAGGAATAACGAAAACGGAGGGTCCTTCAGAGCGTAATGCACCAAAGGTCCAATTGAGGCTCTCCAGAGGATTGCCCTCACTTGGTGTACACGCCAAGCTTGGCGACAGTGCGTTCTCACGATGATCGACTTGCACAACCAACATTCGAGTGGAGAAAACTATGACTTGTCAAATAGTGAACCTACAAGTGACCGCTAGCGTACCGATTGACTGCGATTTCTGGTCGGAAGATGACGGCTGGAAGGGGCTCTGCAAGAGTCCGTCGGTCACGGTTCAGGGCAGTAGTTTCGAAGATGCCAAGAAGAACATGGCAACGGAATTACAAGCGCATATCGAAGGAATCCTGCGTGAGCATCCTAGGAGAAGTGCGCGGCGAGTTGCCTGAGCCAGGCGCGCCAAATTTCTGGGAGAGCCACTGCGCGAAAACCTCTGGGCTCGGATGCGGGAGCGTGTCCTAGTGCAGGTTCTGGACTTTCCGTTATGGCTCCGCGCGGCGCATTTCTTCAATTTTCTCCTCCTATCGCTTCTCGTCCGCAGCGGGCTCGAGATCTTGAGCGCACATCCAAGATTCTACTGGAACGACCACTGTACGCCGGGTAGCGAATGGCTCAAGTTCACCAAGAAGCAGCGACCTAAGGATCGACTCTGGACGGCGAGTGACGAGGAAACTTCATTCCCATCCGCGATTGCCCTGCCGGGCCACGAAAATCTAGGTCTCGGACGGCACTGGCACTTTCTCGCGGATTTCGCATGGCTGCTGACAGGTTTGGCATATGTGGTGATGCTCTTTGTCACGCCGGAGTGGCGACGGCTAATCCCGACTTCCTGGCAGATCGTCCCGGACGCAGGGCACGCAATGTTGAGCTACTTACGCTTACACATCGTGGAAGCTCCGGGAACCTATAACCCATTACAGCAGTTGAGCTACGCGGCCGTCATATTCTTGCTCGCACCGTTCAGCATTGCGACGGGAGTAGCGATGTCCCCAGCCGTCGCCGCTCGTTTCCCGTGGTATATCAAAATCTTTCACGGACGGCAGGGCGCACGGAGTCTGCACTTCCTGGCTCTTTGCGCGTTCATCGTATTCTTTATCGGACACGTCACCATCGTGGCTCTGCATGGTTTCCGGAGAGAGCTGGCGCTGATTGTTCTGGGCCAGACGCACAATCCACACCTGACGCTGGCTCTCGTTGTCTGGCTTGCCGGGTTGACGGGCATCGCCGCGATCCATGTCGTGACCACCGTGTGCTCGCGTCGCCGCCCCCGCTTCGTTCAAAAAGCAACTCAGTCGATCACAGACCCGCTGCGCACACTTCTCTTTGGTCATGAAAGTTCTGCGCAGCACTACTCCTCTGCGGACATTTCGCCCTACTTCTGGGTGAACGGCCGGCCCCCCAAAGAGGAATCTTATTTGGCGATGGCACGCGATCAATTCGCAAATTACCGTCTGGAGATTGGCGGACTGGTTGAAAGGCGGCTGGATCTGACGCTGGAGGACCTCCGAGCAATGCCGAAACAGACTCAAATTACCAAGCATTGTTGCATCCAGGGCTGGTCGGGCGTTGCAGAGTGGGGTGGCGTATCTCTGCGTCATATCGTTGAACTCTGCCAACCGCTTCCCTCCGCTCGTTACATTGTCTTCTACGCGTTCGACAACAAATCCACGTCGGAGCCACATGCCCAAGGGCCTGGATACTTCTATGGCACGATTCGCTTGGAGCTGGCGGAAGATCCGCAGACTATTCTGGCTTACGAAATGAACGGCGAACCCCTGCCTATTTTGCACGGAGCGCCGCTTCGTCTTCGCGTGGAAACGCAGCTCGGTTTCACCATGGTGAAATACATCCGTGCAATCGAGTTCATCGCGGACTACAAAACCATTGGCCAGGGCCAAGGCGGCTGGCGGGAGGATTACCAATATTTCAGCCAGGAAGCAGGGATCTGATTTAACAAGCCTGCACCGATTTAGGAAATCGGGACGAGAAATTGGGCAATCGCGCAATTTGCAAAGACTCTTGGTTTGACCGCAAGATGCGGATAGCGCCGTCTGCGCGATAACCGATATCGTCTGCGCATGCACAAGACGATCGAGCCGACCATCCTCTATTTCGGAACACCCGTAGCCCTCATCAGCACCTTGAACCCAGACGGCTCGCCGAACCTGGCGCCCATGTCGTCGGCGTGGTGGCTGGGCTGGAGTTGTATGCTGGGTCTGGGCCAGATGGGCCAGACCTCCGACAACCTCATCCGCACGCGCGAGTGTGTGATCAATCTGCCCTCGGAAGATCTGGTCACGCATGTCGATCGCCTCGCGCTCACCACCGGCAAGAATCCTGTGCCGGAGAAGAAGCGTCCGTGGGGATATCGCCATGAACCGAACAAATTTGACATTGCCGGGTTCACTTCGGTGGATTCGGAATCGGTGGCGCCGCCGCGCGTACGCGAGTGTCCCGTGCAAATGGAGGGCATCGTCCACGATTTCCGTTCCTTCGGCAAGAACGTGAGCGCCAACGTGTTTGAGGTGCATATCGTGAAGCTGCATGTCGACGAAAAACTGCTGGTGGGCGATGGCCCGCGCCCCCATATCGATCCAGTCCGCTGGCGTCCGCTGATCATGAGCTTCTGCCGCTTCTTCGGACTAGGCGGCGAGGTGCATCCGTCGCGCCTGGCGGAATCGGATTTCATGAAATTCGTGACCCAAGGAATGACGCCGCAACCGCCGCAACCGCCGAATTCCTCTAGCACGCACGAACAGAGATAATGCGTATTGCCGGCTCCAAGCATCGCGAACAGCAGGGGTGACTCGCTGCAAAGATGGCTGTCGCGATGAGGGCTCAATAGTAGAAAAGAGGTGTATCGGAATGTGGAGATGTTGAGCGGACTACTTTTCCGATGCGTACATTATTGTCATGGCCAGAACAGCGGACGATTATCGTCCGCCGGATGGGGTTCTAGAACTTTCTCAGCAACTTCTTGAGCACTCGCATGCCCTTGTCCACGTGCTTTTCCTGGAGCAGGAATGGCGGGAGGAATCGGAGCACCGTGTCCTGGGTGCTGTTGAAGAGTACGCCCTCCGCGAGAGCTTGTTCCACGATGGGGCGCGCGGGAACGTCGAGCTGCAAGCCCTGTATCAGGCCGCGGCCGCGAACTTCGCGAGCTACGGAATAGCGTTCCACCAGCGCTTTCAGTTGCTCTTGCAAATACGTGCCGACGCGGACAACATGCTGCAGCAGGTTCTCTTCTTCGACGATGGCCAGATACTCGAGTGCGACCCGGCACGCCAGTGGGCCTCCGCCGAAAGTGGTTCCATGTTGCCCCGGGGAGATCGCCGACGCGAACTCTTCCTTGACGAGAAAGGCGCCGAGCGGGATTCCCGCGGCGATGGGCTTGGCGATGGCGACGATGTCCGGAGTCACGCCGAAAGTTTGGAAGGCGAAGATGGTTCCGGTGCGGCCGAGCCCGCATTGGATCTCATCGAAAATCAACGCGGTACGATGGCGGTCGGCGAGGGCTCGGCATTCTTTCAGAAACTCCACGGAACACTCGTGGATTCCACCTTCGCCGAAGATGGGTTCGAGCACGATGGCGCAAGTGTTGTCGTTCACCGCGGCGCGCAAAGCTTCAGTGTCGTTGCGCGGGACAAACTTCACGTCCTCGAGCAGCGGCTCAAAACCTTTGCGGTATTTGTCCTGCCCGGTTACGGACATGGATCCGAAACTGCGGCCGTGATACGAGCCTTCGAGCGCGACCAGTTGGCTCTTGGCGGCGCCTCCGGCACGGTGCCCGGCGAGGCGCGCAAGTTTGATGGAGCCTTCGATCGCTTCGGTGCCGCTGTTCGAAAAGAAGGCGCGCTGTAGTCCGGAGAGGGTGCAGAGCTTCTCGGCGAGGCGTCCCTGATATTCGTTGTAGTAGAGGTTCGACAGGTGAATGGCCCGCGCCGCCTGCTCGCGTATGGCCTTAACGATTCGCGGGTGGGCATGGCCAAGAGCATTCACTCCAAGCCCGGCGACGAAGTCCAGATACTTTTTGCCGTCGAGGTCGAAGAGAAAGACTCCCTTGCCTCGCGCGATGACCAGGGGGTAGCGGCTATAAGTCTGCAACAGAAAATGCCGTTCGCGCTGCATCACTTCTTCCGCAGTTGTCATAGCTAATAGCGACCGTCGACCAAACAAGCACTCGGCTTTCGCAGAAAGCCGAGCCAGGAAATTCGCCTTTGAGTTTAACAACTTTCACCTTGAAAGTCGTTCACCTCACCCACAAGTTTTGGGGTGAAATGTTCTTGAAACACCCGGCGACAAGGTCCTCCATCGGGAGGTTGGTACCCGGCGAAGCGGTTTGCTCCGCGGGTGGACCCGCGAGCAAGAACCTGGGTTGCCCACCAAGTCACGGTGAACCCGGTTCGATGCCCATAGCAATGGTGCACAGAGAGCGAATTTCGTCTCATGCTACATTTCGGGACTAGAATCCTGTCAGGCATGGGCTCGGCACAATTGGTGACGGGCATTGTTCCGTGAGGGGCGGGGTGTAGAATAGCTGCCACCTTGCGCGCACTGTGAGGCTAGTGTCTTGCAATTCCACGCATTCGACGCGTCTTACTTAGAACGGCTCTGTTCAGGCGACTTCCGGACAGAAAGTCATTTTGTCGCCTATTTCAGTGAACTGATCCAGTTGAAGCTGCGTTCTCGGGTAAATTCCACTCACGCCGTCGAAGACCTGCGGCAAGAAACCTTTGCCCGGGTCTTCGTTGCTTTGCGTAGCCAGGGGAGAGTGAAACAACCGGAACGGTTAGGAGCTTTTGTGAATTCCGTTTGCAACAATGTGTTACTTGAGCACTATCGTTCGACTTCTCGGGAGAATTTGATCGAAGACGAAGAAGGCGCGGACGTTCCCGACCCATCGCTAGATGTAGTGTCGATTTTGTCGCACAAAGAGATGGAGCAAAGGGTCCGTCAGGTTCTCGACCAGTTGCCGGAGAGAGATCGGCGGCTGTTGCGGGAGATCTTCCTGGAAGAACGTGACAAGGACGCAGTATGTCAAGACTTTGGCGTGGACCGGGACTATCTTAGAGTCCTGCTTCATCGCGCCAAGCAGGCGTTTAAGGCAGTCTATTTGAAGAAGATACCAGCGGTATGAGGGTACGGCAGCAGATTAATAACATGTAACGATCTGTCTTGTTTTTTCACCATCCATACAGGGGATGTTTGCGGACATGGACCATAGCGAAGCGATCGATTTGATGGCTGCTGAAAAGTACCTGCTTGGCGAACTTACGCCTGAGTCAAGGGAACAGTTCGAGGAGCACTTCTTCGACTGCCAGGAGTGCGCTCTCGAAGTGCGGACAGGTGCTGCGTTCGTCGAACACAGTAAGGTCGTGTTGTCGGAGCCGGTTGCCATATCTCCGATGAAGGTGCCAGGCCCGGCTCCCGCGAACTCGGGCTGGTTCGGGTGGTTACGTGCTGCCTTTGTCGTGCCGGTTCTGGCAGCTCTGCTGGCGGTGATTGGGTATCAGAATCTAGTGACATATCCGCAACTGAAGCAGGCGGCCAACAGTCCGCAGATTTTGCCGTGGGCCTCGATCAACATCAGCACCCGCGGGACCAGTACAACCCAGATCTCGCCACACGTTGGAGAGGGGTTCCATCTACTGGTGAACATTCCCCCTGAGAGCGGCTACACCTCCTACACTTTCGACTTGTCGAGCCCTTCAGGAAGACTAGAATGGTCGCGCACCATCCCGGCGGCATCGTCCGACGAGGCCCGGTCGATCTATGTTCCGGGAGGGAATCAGGAGCAAGGCGTCTACACGCTGGCGGTACGCGGCAGTATGGCCACCGGCGAGAGTTCAGACCTCGGTCGTTATTCGATTGCAGTACAAATTCAGAAATAGCTCAATCGAGCGGAGGGAACAAAATGGCGACACTAGTGAAAACACCACTGGAGACAATCGAGCCATCACACACGTTCTACGCCGCCGCGGATGTTCTTAGCGCGGAGATCGAACGACCCCTGCATGAGAACATCAAGCCGCGGGTACATGTGAAGCTGCCCGAGGACGGGCACTACCAATTCAAACAGGCGGATCCCTTCCGGTTGGACGGGGTGATTTCCTATCGGTCTGGCTACACGCAGGTTGCGGGGCACCCGAGCCTCCAGCCGGATCGTGGTTTTACGACGCTGGCGACTTCCGTTGTTGAGGATCTCAACATTCTCGACGTGGTCACAGCCGATCGCGTAGTAGGCCAGATTGCCACGAACCATCCTTTCTATGGGGAAGGTCAAGTGCCGTCCGTCACGTTTTTGGGTACCCGCTTCGACAATCTGAGGATTGGTGGACATAAGGTCGAAGTGGACCAGAATGTGGACATTCTTGGCCCCAAGCCCGCGGGCGACAAATCGTATCTTGAAGACCCGGGTGTCCTCAGCCGAGTTTCCCAGCAACATGCCAATCTTCCCCAATGGGCAAAAGACCAATACCGCTGGGACCCGGCTGCGGTCCAGCAGCAGGGCAAGGTGGTCTGCTCATTGGTCAACCGCGTGGCAGGTGGTCCCGGAACATCATTGGGACACGTGATCGACGTGCCCCACTTTGGGAAGATATTCCTGGCCGAGCTGACAGTGAAGCGCGAGAAGGCAAGATCTGGTCCACCGAAACCCGATACCTACAGGTTCTACCTGACGATGATCCGGCTGGAGTTGGGATGCCACGCGCATGGCAGAGCCAAGATCGTGAACTTCGACACAAACGGCAGCGGCGGCCATCACTGAGGAAGAATATATCTTGCATAACCTTGTGATGCGTGGGTTTTGCTCGCCCACGGCAGGCCGAATCCTTTCCCGGGCCGTAACGATATAGTAGGTACACTTCTTGAAAGCCGCTTTCCGGTTTTTCAAGAGAATCTGTGAGCAAGTGGACCTGCTATGTTTTCCCTGCGGAGGATCCAAGATGCGAGCCCGGCGAGCCCGATGCGGAGCTTGTTGGGAAGCCGCGCGCCGAAAGCGATCCTGCCAATTCTCGCCTTGATGTCCCTTTGCGCCTGTAGCCGCGGCGACCCTCAGACAGCTTTCGACCGCGCACAGGGGACCCTCGAGCATGGCAACATCGCTGCTGCAGAAATGGAGGCCGAGCGGGGCTACCGAGATTTCTACCGAGTCAGCCCTGCGTGGGCGTGGACGTTCGCAATCCTCAGGGCAAGAGTGCTGCACTGGGAAGGCAGAAATGATGAGGCATTAGCCCTTCTGGCGTCGGAGACCGCGGCACTTCCTCCAGGCGAACTGGCACTGAAAAAGAACAGAACCGAAGCTGCCGCCTATATCTCATTACACAAATTCGTGGAAGCGGAGCTGAAACTGACCGAGGCAGAACGGTTCTGCGCAGCTTCCAACTACCCTTCCTGCGCCGATGTGATCAGTTCCCGAGGAATCATGGAAATGGAACGCGGCAAGTACGATAAGGGCCAAGCTATCTTCGAGCGTGTTCTTGCCACGGCTCGAGCGACCGGAGACCGATTTCTCGAAGCCAACACCCTGATGGATCTGAGCTGGTCTGCGAACGAACAAACGCACTTCGACGAGGCGCTCGATTGGGCTGACGCTGCGCGCCAAATGGCTATACGTATGGATTTTGCGGACGTCGCACAGACCGCCTTGGGCAACATGGGATGGGCCTATTACAAACTTGGCGATGCCGACAAGGCTCAACAGATGTTTACCGAGGCCACGACACAGGCTGAGAAGCTCGGCGACTTAATCGACCAGATGAGGTGGCTCACGGTCACCGGGTATATCTACATGGATGCCCGTGATTTCAAAGTATCCGAACAGTCCTTCCAGCAGTCACTCAAGCTCGCACAGCAAATCAACAGCAGGGAAGACGTCATCAACGCGCTGATAGCGCTGGCGTTTATCTATGAACAAACCGGAGGCTTGGCTCAGGCGAAGCACTACGCGGGCGAGGCGCTCTCGAAGGCGCGAGAGGATGGCAACCTGCGGGACCAGGTCTATCCGCTGCTGGTAGACGGGCGGGTTGCTGTACAACAGCACGACGTCGCCGCCGCGGAAAGCGCGTTCCGCGAGGTCGCGCAAGCTGAGGATAGCCCAGTGTTTCTAAAGTGGGAGGCGGAGCACTCGCTCGCCCGGCTCTATGAAGACGAAAACCAGCCAGACTCAGCCGAGCGGGAGTACGAGACTGCGCTGTCCACGTTTGAAGCGGCTCGACACAAGATCAGGCACATGAGTTCCCAACTGCCATTTCTCACCAATGCTTCGCGCATTTACGACGACTACATTCATTTTCTTGTGGCTCAGGGAAAAACCAACGAGGCCTTGCAAGTCGCAGACTATAGCCGTGCCCGAACCCTCACCGAAGGACTGGGGCTGCTGCGAACGGGAGCCTCATTCGCCCCTGACCCGCTGAATGCGCAACAAGCAGCTAGGCGAGCGGATGGCACAATCCTTTTTTATTGGCTCGGAGAGAAGCAATCCTACTTGTGGGCGATCACGCCGCTGAAAACCAGCTTGTTTACCCTCCCGGCCGCATTAGAAATCGATTCAGTCGTGCAGCGGTATCGAAAGGCCCTGGTTGGGCCACAGGAGGTTCTCGAAACCGCCAAGGCTGATGGGACCGCGCTCTACCAAATGCTCGTGGCCCCCGCACAACATCTACTGACGAAAGACGCGAGAGTCTTCATCATCCCGGACGGCAGCTTGAATAGCCTGAATTTCGAGACCTTGTTAGTGCCCGAGCCGAAGTTGCACTACTGGATTGAAGACGCGACCATCGCCGACGCCAACTCACTCCGGCTTCTGGCCGCGTCCCATAACTCATCGCCTGACTCATCGTCGCATGGCTCATCGTTGCATGGCTCATCGCCGCGGGAGGCATCAAAGACTGGCGTGGGTAAACTCCTGCTCATCGGTGACGCCGTTGCTCCCAACCACGAATATGACGAACTGCCTAAGGCTGCGGCGGAGATCGAGAGTATCAAGAAACATTTCACGCCTGCGGGGCTACGGGTTTATACACGCGCTCAAGCAACCGCTCCAGCTTATCTGGGTAGTTCCCCCGAGCAGTTCGCTTACATCCATTTCGTAGCTCACGGCACAGCCAGCCGCCTAAGTCCGTTGGACTCCGCCGTCATATTGTCAAAGGCTTCGGCGGAGGAGGATTCGTTCAAGTTGTACGCACGGGACATCATTCAGCGCCCCTTACATGCAGAACTGGTGACAATTTCGACCTGCTACGGCGCCGGCGCCCGGGCTTATACGGGTGAGGGACTGGTGGGGCTCTCGTGGGCATTTCTGCGTGCTGGCGCGCACAACGTGATCGGTGCACTTTGGGAAGTGAGCGACGCTTCGACGCCCCGCCTTATGGACCAACTCTATGGCGAACTCAAGAAGGGCCAAAGCCCGGAAGCGGCTCTTCGTTCCGCGAAGCTTTCCTTACTCCACTCCAACGGCGTTTTCCGCAAGCCGTTCTACTGGGCTCCGTTTCAGCTTTACACTGGTTCCTAGAGTTTCCCGATGTCCAAGGCCTCATCGAAGGCCGCCAAGCTTGTGGGGAGTCTCGAAAATATTTTCGTCGTGGCAATCTGTCGCGGCCTTGCCGTGGTGAACAGCCTGCTTGACGCGTGGGGAAGGAATTTCTCTACTACAAAAAGCTGCTGATCGTTCACCTCTTAAGGCAATCTCACGGCTGTGCTCGATTCGCACGGCTACTGGTGAACATGCCCTGAATAGTCTACGATGCTTGACTGAAGCTCGTTCACGAGTGACCTAGGTGCAGGGTGCGGAAATGCGCTGAACTCTTTTTTTTTCGTCGCAGTCAAATACTCGGGTCGCACACCCAAGGAGACCTAAAGCAAATGGATACAAGTTTCATCGGCAAGCCACATGAGTGGGATCCTCGTCGCGTCTACAGCCAGACCGGCGCTGACTGGCAATACCGCGTCGACTTCGATCGGCTGCGCAAAGATCGTTTGCAGCGCGTGAAGGAGCAGATGAATGCTCGTGACCTCGGCGCTTTAGTTCTATTCGCAGGCGCTAACATTCGATATGTCACAGGCTCCTATCAGGGCAATTGGAAATACAACATCAATATCCGCTATGTGGTGCTGCCCAACGGCGCGGAGCCCGTTCTGTTCGAGACCGCGGGATCGGACCTGCACTGCGCCGAGATTGACCTGCCCTGGATGGAAGGCCGCATCAACCCTGCCATCACGTGGCAATGGGCGGAGGGCGCGGTTCCAGTCATGGCCGGGAGAATGGCGAAGAGCGTGGTCGACGTCCTGGAAGCCCACGGAGTGCGCAAGGAACGAATTGGCATCGACAACTTCGATATGCCGGCGCTGAAGGCGTTTCAAGAATGCGGGGTGAACATCGTAGATGCGTGGCCGGCAGTATCCGCCGCGCGGGTCGTCAAGACTCGTGACGAGATCGAGTTACTCAAGCAGTCGGCCAGCATCGGCGATGCTGCCATGTGGCGGATCAAGAACGAGTGGCTTAAGCCTGGAGTGCGCGAGCGTGAGGTCGAAGCCAAGGTTCACGAGTTCATGCTGGAACGAGGTTGCGAGATTATTTACGACATCATCGTGGCCTCTGGCGGCAACACCAGTCCGTATCGTCGCTGGGCGACTGAAAAGATAATCCGCCAAAGTGACCTTGTGATCGTTGATATCAATGCCGTGGGACCCTCCGGCTACTTTATTGATTTTGTGCGCTGCTTCAAATGCGCGGGGAAGATGAACCAGAAGGAAATCGACCTGTATCGCGAAGTCTACGATTCGATGTATGCCGGATTAGAAAAGCTGCGCCCCGGCAATACCACGGCAGACGTAGCGGCGGCCTTCCCCGAGTACGACGACGACAAATACGGAACGGTTACGTTGCAGCAGTTTGCCCACAGTATCGGCCTTACCCTCTATGAGGGTATGTGGATTTCACGAGCCTATTCGCTCAAGTTTCCGGCCGAAATAAAAGAAAATATGTACTTCGCGATTGAGACCTTCGCCGGGCATCCCGGCCTTCAACAGACCACGAGGCTGGAAGAAAATGTTCTGGTCACGGCCAAAGGGCCCGTGGTCTTCACCCTCATGGAACACATGGAAGAAGCGATGGCGCGTTAGCATGCCGCAATTACTCGTCGCGGTCGCCGACTCTGTCTTTCCGAACCTTGACCCAGCGCGTGAAGTGCTGTCGAAGATCGGCGCCGAATTGCGCCTGGCGGAAAAACCTACGCCCGAGGGCATCGTGCAAGTCGCACGGGATGCCGATGCCGTGCTCGTCACCTATGCCAAGATTACAGGCGACATGATCGGGCAAATGGCGCGGTGTCGAATCATCGCTCGATTCGGAATTGGCGTGGACAATGTGGACATCGCAGCCGCAACCGATGCGGGAATCGTCGTCACCAGGGTTCCTGATTACTGCATCGACGAAGTTTCCGATCATACCTTGGCCTTGCTGCTTGCTTTGGTCCGCAAGATCCCGTACGCGAATTCCCGCTCACATGCGGGCCGATGGGAAATGTCTGCGGTTGTTCCCATTCATCGCTTGCGGGAAAGCATTCTCGGTCTGGTGGGTTTTGGCAGGATCCCCCAGTTAGTTGCGCCTAAAGCAAAAGCTTTTGGTCTCAAAGTTGTGACTTACGATCCGTATGTTAAGCAAGAGATCGCCACCGCGGCGGGCGTGGAGAGAGTTGATTTCGCTGAATTGGTGAAGGTCTCCGACTATGTTTCCATCCACACTCCGCTGATGCCGGAAACTCAGGGGCTGTTCAACGCCGATGTGTTTCGTCAGATGAAACCAACCGCTTACCTGATTAACACCGCACGCGGCCCCATCGTGGACGAACCAGCTCTGGCGCACGCACTCGACGCGGGACAACTCGCCGGGGCGGCTCTTGATGTCTTGTCGCAAGAGCCGCCGACGGCCTCTCCGCTGATCGGCCGCGACAACGTAATCCTGACGCCGCATATGAGCTTCTATTCGGTGGAGTCGCTGGTGGAATTGCAGACCAAGGCGGCCGAGGAAGTCGTCCGCGTCCTCACCGGGCAGATGCCTCGAAATCCAGTCAATCCCGAGGCTATGAAATCGAGGCGAGAACGCGATGTTACGGTGTGATCGGTCGAACATGAACATGTTCGTATATTTGAGGGGACGACTGGACATCGCCGTTGGCCGTGACATAAACTGAACCCCTGCTCGTAGGAAGCGCACCCTCTTGCGAGGAATCTGTGGGATAGTGCTTCGAGTCGCTTTCCTTCAACACTCCTCGAATAAAGGAGGCTCTCGGATGGCTACAGTCCGGCAACTAAACATCAACGGGCGCGTCTATACCACCGAAGCGGATGCGGAATCCAGCCTGCTGTTCGTGTTGCGCGACCATCTCGATTTGACAGGAAGCAAGTACGGCTGCGGCGAAGGCCAGTGCGGCGCCTGTACCGTCCTGATCGACGGTAAGTCCCGCCGATCCTGCATCACGCGTGTGGGCGATGTCGCCCAGAGACAAATCACTACCATTGAAGGCCTCGCCCAAGGCGACCGCCTTCATCCCGTGCAGCAGGCATTCCTGGATGAAGGCGCCATGCAATGCGCCTACTGCACCTCCGGAATGATTATGACGGCGGTATCGCTGTTGAAGGCCAAGCGCGATTCATCCGCTGCCGAGATCGCCCGATCGATGGAGGGCAACATCTGCCGCTGTGGAACCCAGCCACGCATTGTGTTGGCGATACAAAGGGCGGCGAAAGCCATGAACGAGTCCAAGCAATGAGCAAGGATTTGAATTTCGAAAGTTCGTTTGAACCGGAACGGTACGAACTCACGGCTCCGCCCACCTATCACTTCGATGTCGATCGGCGTGAATTTTTCAGATTCCTCGGCGCCGGCGTTTTGATTGTTTGTGTATTGAAGGACGCGCGTGCCCTTCAGGAATCGGGCGCTAGCCAAGGGGCACAAGGCGCCTCGCTCCCCAAGGAAATCGGAGCCTGGCTGCACATTGGCGAAGACGGCAGCGTCACCGTGTATACCGGCAAGGTGGAAATGGGTCAGAATATCCGGACCTCTCTCACCCAAGCCGTCGCGGAAGAGTTGCACGTCCCTGTGAGCGCGATCCAGATGGTGATGGGCGATACCAAGCTCACCCCCTATGACCGGGGCACATTTGGCAGCCGCACCACTCCGGAAATGAATTTGCAGTTGCGGAAAGTGGCGTCTGCCGCTCGCGACGCTCTGATTGTCTTGGCAGCAGCTCAATGGCAGGTTGACCGCAAGCGTCTCATCGCCGCCGACGGGAAGATTACCGATTCCGAAAGCAAACGCACCGTTGAATATGCCGCGCTCGTAAAGGGTAAGCAGCTCACCGAAACCCTGCCGGTCGAAGATCCCCCGATTCCTGCCGCGCAGTGGACGGTGGCCGGTCAGCCATTGCCCAAAGTCAACGGCCGCGATTTTGTGACCGGCAAGCATCGCTATCCATCCGATCAAAAACTGCCGGATATGCTCTATGGCAAAGTCCTGCGTCCCGCTTCTTTTGGCGCTACGCTTTCCTCGCTCGACACCCAAGACGCAGAAAAAATCCCCGGGGTCATCGTCGTCCACGATGGTAATTTTGTCGGGGTGGCTGCGCCGAGCACGGAGATTGCGTCCCGCGCTCTGGCGGCAATCCGCGCCGAATGGAAATCCCAGCCGCAGATTTCGAATAAGGAACTGTTCGAATATCTGAAAAAGAATCCGGTCGAAGGAAGTGGGCCTCTGGATTCCCCCTTCCGCTATGAGACAGGCTCAATGGACAAGGCGTTGACGTCTGCCGATCATCGCCTGCAACAGACCTACATGGCCAACTACATTGCACATGCTCCGCTCGAACCGCGGGCAGCGCTGGCGCAGTGGTCTGGCGACGATTTGACGGTATGGACCGGTACACAGCGTCCCTTTGGTGTACGGACGGAACTCGCCGCGGCGTTCCGTATGCCAGAAGAACGAGTCCGTGTCCTGATGCCGGATACCGGCTCCGGTTATGGTGGGAAGCACACAGGCGAAACCGCCATCGAGGCTGCGCGACTGGCGCGTGCCGCGAAGCGGCCGGTCAAGATAATGTGGACGCGCGAAGAGGAATTTACCTGGGCCTACTTTCGTCCCGCTGCGGTCATCGAAGTCAGCAGTGCTATGCGCAAGGATGGCAAGATCACCGGCTGGGAGTTTCATAATTACAATTCCGGTGCGGCAGGCATCCCCACCTTTTACGACATCGAGAACCAGCGAATCGAGTTTCATCCCGCGCGCACTCTTTTGCGGCAGGGCTCATACCGTGCGCTCGCGGCCACGGCGAACCATTTCGCCCGCGAGTCATCTATGGACGAACTGGCGGATCTGGTAAAAATGGATCCGCTGGAGTTCCGCGTGAAGAATTTGAAGAACGAACGGCTTCGCGCGGTGTTTGAAGCGGCTGCAAAGAAGTTCGGTTGGGGACAAGCGAAAACCAACGCCGGCCAGGGTTTCGGCATGGGCGGCGGATTCGAGAAGGGCGGGAATGTCGCCACGTTCGCCGAAGTTGCAGTCGACCGGAAATCAGGCGAGGTCAGAGTGGTTCGCCTGGTCACGGCATTCGAATGTGGCGCCATCGTCAACCCCGATGGTCTGCGCAATCAACTCGAAGGCGCCAACATCATGGCCCTGGGCGGCGCGCTTTTTGAGGCCGTTGAATTCGACAACGGCCAGATCATGAACGGACGCTTCTCGGACTATCGTCTTCCGCGGTTCAGCGATGTCCCCGTGATCGAGACCGTGATGATCGACCGCAAAGACATTCCTTCGGCGGGAGCTGGCGAAAGTTCTCTGGTGGGTGTGGCTCCCGCAATCGCCAACGCCATTTTCGACGCGAGCGGTGTGCGTCTCCGCTCGCTACCGCTGGTTCCGAATGGCTTAAGGGTAGCTTAAGGTTCGCTGGTGCCAGATATTGTCAACCAGCCGCATGCGGTGTTTCTGCTGTTTGTCTTACCGCATTCTGTCGATCGTATAACGATCAAATGCATTTCAGAAAAATGAGGAGGGTAACATCATGCGTCGTCAAAGTACGGTTGTAATCGCGACCGCCATTCTCTGTATCGCAGCCAGTCTTCTGCTTGCTGACTCCGCCCGTGCCGTTCCGCCCGGCCCCTCCGGCTACCATGTGGTGAAAACCATCCCCATCGGTGGCGCAGGCAAATGGGACTACTGCGTCGTGGACAGTGCCGCCCGCCGTGTTTATGTTTCGCACGGTACGCATGTCGTCGTTCTGGATGCTGACTCCGACGCCATCGTAGGTGACATTCCCGACACTTCAGGCGTTCATGGTATTGCGCTGGCGCCCGATCTCGGCCGCGGTTTCACCAGCAATGGACGAGCCAACACAGTCACCATCTTCGATCTTAAAACACTGAAAACGATCAGCACGGTCAAGTCGGGCGGCGTGAATCCCGATGCCATTTACTACGACGCTGGGTCGAAACGTGTTTTTGCTTTCAACGGTCGTAGCGCCAACGCCACCGCGATCAACGCTACAGATGGCAAGGTTGTAGGCACTATTCCCGTAGGGGGCAAACCTGAATTTGCCGCTGGCGACGACCAAGGGCACATTTATCTGAACATTGAAGACAAGTCGGAACTGCTCGAGATCGACGCTCAGAAACTTTCGGTGCTTCATCGCTGGCCGCTCGCCGGTTGCAAAGAACCCTCAGGACTCGCCATCGATCAGAAGAGCCGCCGTCTTTTCTCCGTCTGCGGCAACAAGAAGATGATGGTTGTGAATGCGGATACGGGCAAAGTGGTTGCGACCCCTGCCATCGGGGAGGATCCGGACGCCGCCGGCTTCGATCCCGACACCCAACTCGTCTTCAGCTCGAACGGCGAATCAGGAGATCTCACCGTCATTCACCAGGATTCAGCCGACAAATACACCGTGGTGGAAAACGTCCCCACGAAAAAATATGCCCGCACCATGGCAATAGACTTTAAGACGCATAACATTTTCCTTCCTATCGCGGACTTTGAGTCAGTTATTCCGAAAGGTCAGGACGAGCCTGCGATGAAGCCAAACACGTTCGGTGTCCTGCTCGTCAGCAAGTGATTCCGGCACGGATCGGGTACTGTATGAACAGGCGACTGGTGGAGGATTCATGACCAGGATCAATGTCGGAATCATCGGGACAGGCTGGTGTGGAGGCATACGTGCCGAAGTCTGTGCAGCGAGTCCCTATGTGAGCGAGCTGCATTTGGCCGAGATCAAAGAGACGCGACTGAAGGAAGTTGCAGACAAGACAAAGCCAGCCACGACCACGACGGATTACCGAACTCTACTCGAAAATCAGAGTATCGATGCCATGATTATTTCCGCAACGCCGGAAACCACGCACTACCCCATGGCCAAGGAAAGCTTACTGGCAGGCAAGCATGTTTTTCTTGAAAAACCGATGGCCTTGGAACTGTCCGAAGCCGATGAGCTGATCGCCCTGGCACACTCGAAGAACTTGCTGTTCACGATTGGATATTCGCAGCGTTTCAATCCCAAGTTCGCTTATGTCAAACGCTCGATTGACGATGGCACCATAGGTCAGCCAGTCAGCGCGCTGGTGAGCCGGCACATCACGCGCAATCTTGGCAACAAAATCGGAGGCCGCATCAAGCTGTCTCCAGCCGCCATGGAAGCCACGCATGACATCGACTTCGTGCTCTGGTGTTTTGGGCCCAGAAGACCGGTCCGCGTCTATGCCCAGGAAGTGCGCAAAATTATGCAGGCCACGCACAATGTACCCGATTGCGTTTGGATTATCGTCACCTTGGACGACGGGTGCGCATTTACCATCGGCGCAGGTTGGGTGCTTCCTCCCGCTTATCCGAATTTTTCTTCTACCTGGATCGAGATGGTCGGTACCGAAGGAGCGATTATGGTGGATGACACTCATCGTGACGTCAGCCTCAACACCATGAAGAGGGGCATCGAATTTCCCATCTCCACCATGCCCGGAGAAAGGGTAGCCCACGTTTATGCGGGACCCATGGAAGCCGAAACCGTCCATTTTCTAGAATGCGTAGCCATGAACCGGCAGCCTCTGGTGACCCCGGAGCACGCGCGCATGGTCATGCAGGTCTATCAGGCGGCAGATAAATCGGCGGAAGAGGGGCGTCCGATCGACATCCTGCCGCCCGAGTTACCCTCCAAGCGGGCACTGCCGCGGCAAGCCGACTCCATCAAGAACGCCACGGCTGAGCGCACCTGAACGATTCCTAAACCTGCTACCAACAATGTTGCGTCCCAATCGCACGCGCGTCCCGGAAAGCAATGCCTCTTCGGAGACCGCAACCTCCCAACCCACCAAGACCCGCTGGATGGTTCTGCTACTGATCAGCCTGATGTACATGATCACGTATATGGACCGAACGGGCATCTCAATCGCCGCGCCCGCAATGGCGAAAGAATTCGGACTCAGTCAGACTGCGATCGGCATTGTATTCAGCGTTTTCTTATGGGCCTATGCCATAGGGCAGATCCCGCTAGGATCGCTCGCAGACCGCTTGGGACCGCGATTAGTGCTTCTGATTATCGTGCCCTTCTGGTCTCTCATGACTGCAATGACCGCCATCGCTGGCGGCGTGGCTTCGCTCATTGTTATACGTTTTGTTTTCGGATTGGCGGAAGCTGGCGCGTTCCCCACAGCCACACGAGCCATGCAGCTCTGGTTCCCCAAGGCGGAACGCGGCATCGTGCATGGCGTCACCCATAGCTTCAGCCGATTTGCCGTTGCCATCGTTCCGTTCCTTGCAGTGAGCATCATGGTCGCATTCGGCTGGCGCTGGATCTTCTATGTTTTCGGAGCAGCGGGCTTGCTATGGTCGATGGCGTTCTACCTGCTGTACCGTAACCTTCCCGAAGAACATCCGAAGGTCAATCGGTCAGAGTTAGCCTACATCCGAGGCTGCGACCCAGACGGCACCATCAAACCGGTTGATCTCCATCCTCAGCTTGCACCGCCGTGGAGAATTATCTTTCGCTCAGCCAACATGTGGTACATCGCAGCCGGATATTGCTGCTTCTACTACGGCACATACTTTTTCATGACGTGGTTTCCCACCTACCTTCTTGAATACCGCCACTTGTCGCTGAAGGCTGTAGGTGTATTGGCATCCCTTCCTTTGTTGGCCGGCATGGTAGGAGACATTGTGGGAGGAACTCTGACTGACGCGGTATACAGGAAAACGGGCAAGCTCAAGTTCGCCCGCCGGATTGTGGCCGCGCCCGCCATGCTGGTCTCTGGGGCTTGCCTGATTCCCGCAGCCATGGCCCACTCTGCATGGACGGCAATTCTTTGTTTGACCGCCTCGCTGTTCTTCCTTGAGTTGGTGATCAGCCCCGCTTGGGCGGTTCCCATGGACGTCGGCGGGGAATACAGCGGCACGGTGTCGGGCGTAATGAATATGGCGGGCAGTTTGGCGGCGTCCATATCTCCGATTATTTTCGGGGCCCTGGTTCAGCGGGGGTTCTGGATTACTCCGTTCTTTATTTCTGCGGGTGTCCTGCTCACCGGCGCGCTTATTTGGGCATTTCTCATCGATCCCGAACGATCTGTGGTTTGAGGCATCAGCTCGAGAATTCCAAAGGCGAGAAGCCGGGCGCCGGGTACCCCCCTCCCCCTTTGCCGTGCAAAATCTAGAAAACAAAGGATCTAAGTTTGGTAACAAACGTCTTGACACACAACCGCCGATACCAATCCGCGTCCCTCGCATAGGTCGCCCCCGGAAAGATTTTATAAGTCGGCAAGGGGACGCAAAGCGCAAGAAGTGACGAAACCCCTGACGATGGAGGACGGGCGTCTCGCCCGTCCTTTGGCGAATCAAATATTGGCGGATGAAATATTAGCGGGTAAAATAAACGATGGGTGCCCCATCCTTCGCGTTCTTTGCGAAGGGTGGGAGCTTAGCCCTGGGCGATGGAGGCCGGGCGTCCTCGCCCGGCTGGACGGGCGCGATGCCCGTCCTCCATCGTTACAGGAAACTCAGTGAATCTACCCATGGTCATCTACAAGGCGGCGCAGACCGCCTTGACTTCGGTGTATTGCTCCAGTACTTCGTGGCCCATTTCGCGGCCCCAGCCGGACTGCTTGTATCCGCCGAAGGGCAGGGCAGCGTCGAAAATGTTGTAGCAGTTAATCCACACCGTACCGGCGCGGAGTTGGGCAGCGAGACGATGCGCCTTCTGGATATCGCGCGTCCAAATTCCCGCGGCCAGGCCGTAAACCGTATTGTTGGCTTGCGTAACCAGTTCCCCGGCATCGCGGAAAGGAATGGCCGTAACCACCGGTCCGAAGATCTCCTCCCGCACGACCTTCATGTTCTCGTTCGTGTTCACCAGAACGGTGGGCTTGACGAAGTATCCTTTGTCGCCGTGCCGGCCTCCTCCGGCGACCGCCTTGGCGCCTTCGGAGATTCCTGACTCGAGATATCCGCAGACCCGATTCAGTTGCTCGGCGGAAACCAGCGGGCCCATATCAGTGGATGGCTCCATCCCCGATCCCACCTTGATTTTCTTCGCGTGCTCGGCCACGCCTTCTACGACTTTGTCGAAAACACTGTTCTCGACATAGAGGCGCGAGCCCGCGCAGCAGCACTGTCCGTGGTTGAAGAAGATGGCGCTGGCGGCGCCCGCGATCGCGGTATCGAGATCAACGTCGGCAAAAACAACGTTTGGAGACTTGCCGCCCAGTTCCAGCGAGACCTTCTTCAGATTTCCCGCGGCGGCCTGCAGAATGAGCTTGCCGACTTCGGTCGAGCCGGTGAATGCAATCTTGTCCACGTCCGGATGAGCAGCCAGCGCGGCCCCAGCAGTTTCGCCGTAGCCCGAAACGATGTTCACAACCCCGTCCGGAAATCCAGCTTCCTGAAACAGTTCACCCAAACGCAGTGCGGTGAGCGGCGTCTGCTCCGCCGGTTTAAGCACAACAGTGTTTCCCGTAGCCAGCGCCGGACCCAGCTTCCAAGCCGCCATCAGCAACGGAAAATTCCACGGAATAATCTGCCCAACAACGCCCACAGGCTCCCGCAAAGTGTAAGCCAAATACTTCGCTCCAGGCGTATAAGGCACAGAAAGCGGAATAGTATTCCCCTCGATCTTGGTAGCCCACCCCGCCATGTACCTGAATAAATCTACGGCTAGGGGGACGTCGGCGGCGCGGGCTATTTTTAGGGGTTTGCCGTTGTCGAGGGATTCTAGTTCGGCGAACTCTTCCAGATTTTCTTCGAGGAGGTCGGCGAGTTTCCAGATTAGGCGGCCGCGTTCGGAGGCGGTTAACTGCGACCATCGGCCGGTCTCGAAGGCAGCGCGAGCCGCCTTGACGGCGCGGTCGATGTCCTCGCGATCGCCCTCGGCCACGCGAGCAAGAACCTCTCCGGTTGCCGGGTTATAAGTGTCAAAGGTTTTGCCGGATGCCGCTTGCACCCACTTACCGTTAATCAGCATTTTGCGAGTTTGGGAAACAAAGCTGGAAACTCTACCTTCGGATGGATCGATCTTCAGAGCTGTTGCCATATTTTCCTCCTGGCGTGCGGATGTGAAGTCGCGGAGTCGCGCGCTGGCTCGATTGATATTGGTTAACCGGTCGGCATTCGCGGCAGTAGGTGCAAATTGTAGCTCATTTCCGCGAACAATTCTGCATCCTTTTCACTGGCTGACGGACGCTGCTTTCTGTTCGATTATGAATGCACCCTGCATCTGGCGGAACAGGTCGTCGACGGCGGAGTTGGCAGCCGGGTCCGGATTGCGGTCTTTGGTCGACGGTCCGGCGGTCAGCTCTGAAATCGCATTGGAGAAAACGCCGAGATGTCGTAGTCGGGCTGCATGCCTGTGATCACTTGCGCCATGGTGTGTGCTGTAACAGGCGTGAGCAGGATACCGTCGCGAAAGTGTCCCGTGGCCACGAAGTATCCGGGGGTGCTGGTGGCGCCGAGGATGGGTAGATCGTCGGGAGTCCCCGGCCTCAGTCCGGCCCACGCTTCTAGAATCCGCGCCTGTCCCAGGGGTGGAACCATGCGGATCGCCGCTCGATGCATGCGGTGGATGGTGTCCGCGTCGGTGCGCTTATCGTATCCGGCTTCTTCCAGCGTGGAACCAATGAGGATTCGTCCGTCGCTGCGGGGCACGAGGTAAACTTCGGGAGCGCGGATCACGTGACGCAGGACGTTATGCCGGGCGCAGGCCACCGCGAGCATCTGACCCTTGACTGGGCGGGTAGGGAAGCGCTGCGTGGAGAAACTCCCGGCCCACGCGCCAGCGCAATTCACCACGCAGGGCGCGCTGTAATGGGTTCTATCGGTGCGGATGCCGGCGACTCGGCCGTCGGCGAGAAGCACATCGGTGACAGTGGCGCCGGAAGAGATGTCCACGCCGCGGTGTTTGGCGGCCTTTAACGCTGCCGCAACGAGCGCGCGCGGATCGACGCTGCGTTCTTTCCTGTAAATGGCTGGACCTTTCAAGTCTGCCAGAGCCGACTCGAGTTCGGCCAGAGGCGCGGGAAGCGGGTTTTCTACTTCAAACCCTGGCCGCGTACAGGCATACTCGGGAGGAAGAAACAAGAGCGTGCCGTCATCGCGCAGATCAACATTGGTTCCGGATTCGTCCTGCAACTCATGGACAAACTCTGGATACATGCGCGCACTCGCCGTAGCCAGCGACTGCAAAGCAATCGGAGTCTCCACCGTGCAGTCGGCCAGCATACCGGCCGCGGCGTGGGAAGCTTCGCGGCCGGGTTCTCCGCGCTCTACCACCAGAACTCGCACGCCCCGCTTGTGCAAGGCAATCGAGAGTGTGAGTCCAATGATTCCGCCACCCACAATGATGACGTCCCAAGTTTTCACTCTCGCATTGTAAAGGACACAATCACCAGCCGCAGGATGAAGGGCTGGCGTCTTTTGCAGCGGGTGGTGGAAATCCGATCCAGAAATTCAGCGCAGGTTGTAGTCGAGTTGCTCCAGCGGCAGCCGTTCGCTGCGCACCGAGTACAGCGCCTGCAGCAGGAGTGCTCGCAACAACTTTTCTGGCGCAATCGAGGGCCGTGCAATCTTGGCGTACAAGTTGTTGAACCGAGATTTCAGCTGCTGTAGCGCTTCATCGGCCCGCGGCCCGCAGCGGACGCAACGGGTGGGCCTGCGGAACGCGCTGCTCGGGACTGATGTAGCTGAAACATCCAACTGTTGCTCATCTTTTCCACGCATGCCCTCTTCTTACCAGTGCGTGCTGTGGAAACAAGAGGATATTCTGGTTACACTAGGCGCACGAAATGGTCGAAAGGAGCCTCACGATGTCATGGCGCATACGGTTGACACGGATGTTTCTCTGGGTTGCGGTGCTGGCATGGGGCATCGGCGTGGGTGCAAAGCTCTACGACCTCAGAGTGGTCGCAGGAGCCTGGAGCGCGGCACCGCCGGAGTCGCTTTCACTGTTGCCATACGGCCCCCATTTCCCGGTCGACCCCGGTAAATTCTTCATACCAACGTCGCTCTCGACCTTGGTGGCGGCTTTCGGTGCACTTATCAGCGGATGGAAGACGCCATTCGGGTATCGCGTCTGGTTGTGGTTGTCTGCCCTGCTCATTCTGGCCGTCTGGGTCTTCACCGCCGTCGCCTTTTGGCCGAGCAACGCTGCGTTGTATGCCGCCGCCTCCGGCGCGACGGGTGGAGCTAAAGGCGAAGTGGAGGTGATACGGTTGGCACGCCAGTGGGTGACTTACGATTGGTGGCGGGTGGCAATGATGGGCGCAGGATTCGTTTCAGCTGTTAGGGCGATCAGTGTTCCCGTCCCCACCTCGACGGCCTCACGCTCGTCTGCTTGATCTCGGACGCCCAGACCACAGAATCGCCCCTGCGTGGTGCTCCCAGGCATAAACTCTGGCGCCTCGACTCAGGATCCAGGCACGTTGGTAAACCAAATATATTCTCTCTATCCGCAGCAACAGTGAGAGGCTGCTAATGATGGCTATCAGAAGACGATTCGCAAGGTGGTTTCTGTTCTCGGGTGGAGTAGGCGTGCTGGTGGCACTGCTTCTCTACATTCTTGGAGCCTTTACTTTTAGTAGAGCCTTCGTGGTTCATGTCTCGGTAGTCCTGTGTCCGGAGATGGTTCTCGGCCTCGGATTGTCAGACCCGCCTACGCCAGGGGCCTTAGCCCTTCTGTTGGCATTCGTGTTTGGAACGAACTTCGTTCTATACGGTCTCATAGGATTGCTTCTGTGCGGGGTATGGACGTGGCTTAGGCGTAGGCCTGCAACTCCTTAGCGCTGGGGGTAACCTCCAAAGTCAAAACCGGGCGTCTTTAGCAGCCCGTGTTAGAACTCCGACCTAGAGATTCAGCGCCTGAAGGCGCACTGATAAGGCGGCGCTTACGGCATGCCTGAAGGCATGCCCTGATACGAATCTCACTTGCACCGCGGGCTGCTGGTGTCGTGTCCCGTAATTCAGTGAATAACTAACCGGCTCTGTTTTGAACCGACCGTCACCTCAGGGGCTAAACAGTTTGCTGAAAACCTCATTTTCGGACTCTCTGTTGCCAGTAACGAGTTTTCCAGATTCGGCCCCGGTTGCGGGTTTCCCACCTGTTGCCGAAGATCGTTCTGTTGCCGAAC
>Ga0209118_1000113_pt1 | contig 56435 bp, 55 predicted proteins | sample BlaSpr_A8_Ref_M1_FD_187988 | JGI IMG/M metagenome (GOLD analysis project Ga0209118, IMG submission 187988) | Forest soil microbial communities from Thunder Bay, Ontario, Canada - Black Spruce, Ontario site 2_A8_Ref_M1 (SPAdes) (version 2) | ecosystem: Environmental > Terrestrial > Soil > Boreal... | reverse complement strand
GATGATCAGGTCCGAGTCCTTGAACCCGCCGGTCATCCGGTCCAGGTCATGGAATCCCGTTGGGATCCCGACTATCCCCTGGCCGCTCTCCATCTGCAGCGAGATCCGCTCCATCGCCGGACCGAGCAGGTCGTAGAGCTTCGACAGCTCGCGCTGGTCGCGGTCGTCGGCGACGCCAAAGACCAGGGACTGCGCCTGGTTGATCGCCTCTTCGGCATCGATCCCGTCGTCATAGCCGAATCCTGCGATGTTGGAGCCCGCCGAGATCAGCCGGCGCTTATAAGCCTTCTCCTTGACGATGCGGCCGTAGTACTCGATGTTCGCCGCTGTCGGCACCGCGCCCTGCATCGAGGCCAGCTGCGCCCGACCACCGACGCGGTCGAGCAGTCCCATCGTCTGCAGCTGCGCGGCAAGTGTGACGTTGTCGATCGGCTCACCGGCCGCAAAAAGGTCGAGCGCCGCGCGGTAGATCTGCCCGTTGTTCTCCCGGTAGAAGTCCTCGGGATGGAGGAACTGCAGGACCTTGGCGATCGAAAGGGGGTCGAGCAGGATCGACCCGACCACCGACATCTCGGCGTCGAGGTCGTGGGGTGGCACCCTCCCGGGTGTGAGAGGGATCGTGGTCGCCAAAGCCGAGCTTTACCGGTCCTGTGTGACGATCACGTTGACGTGGGCGGCCACGTCGCGATGCAGCTTGAGCGAAACCTGGTGCTCGCCCAGCGTCTTGATCGGCTCCTTCATGTCGATCTTGTGGCGGTCGATCTCCACCCGGTGCTGGGCCTTCAGCGCACTTGCGACGTCTTGGTTTGTGATCGAGCCAAAAGCCTTGTCCTCTGCGCCCATCTTCAGGCGGACGACGACGGTCTTGTTGTGGATCTCGTCGGCGAGGGCCTGAGCCTCGACCCGGTCCTTCGTCTCCCGCTTGACCGCCGCATCTTTCAGCCTCTTCGCCTGCGTCTCGGCGCCTTTGCCCGCGAGAACGGCCAGCTTGCGGCGAAGCAGGAAGTTGCGGCCGTAGCCGTCCGCCACATCCTTTACGTCGCCTGCCCTCCCGACGTTCTCGACATCCTTCGTCAGCATCACCTTCAATTCCGTAGGCCCTCCGAAACCGATGGATAGTCCTCATCGCCGCGCCGGAAGCGCGAGCGGATCCTCTTCAACATCCGCCCCGCGCCGTAACGCGCAGCGCCGGTCGTGTCACGCACGTCTCGATCGAAAACACTTTCGTTCGCCTTGATCGCCGCCTGGTGCTCTTCGCGCAGCTCCTCGGGGCAAGCCGCGATAAACGTCTCCACCGCGAGGATGCCCAGGGCCAGCATGTCGAGCTCCCCGAGCACCGGGATCCAGGCCGGGAAGTCGATTGGGCTCACGATCAGGGCGAGCGCGCCAAGGAGTACCGCCTTGGGTGCGGCGGGCACGCGATCGTCCCGCAACAGGCAATAGGCAAGCTTGCCGTGTCTCGGCACATCGATCAGGATCTCTTTGGCGCGCGAAAAGACCGTTGGCAAGGGGCGCGCCACAGCCTACAGCTTTTCTGCCCCCACGGGAAACCTACTTAACTTAGCCTTGCGCCATGTCGGTGGCAGCCGGACCCGCGTCGCAGGGGGCCAAGGCAAACCTTGGTCACTTGAGGCATGCCGCGCTGGCGAGCCTCTGGTTCGGATTTAACTTCCACTGGCTGCCGATCGGCTTCGTCCTGATCCAGAGCCAGCTGCGCGACCTCGTCCACCCTGCCGTTTTTGGGGCCTCCCTCGGGACAATGGTGGGCGTCGGCGCCATTTTCGCGGTCGCGGTACCACCTCTGATCGGCCAGCTCTCCGACTACCTCTACACGCCGTGGGGCCGGCGCCGTCCGCTGATCGTCGGGTTCACGGTCCTCAACCTGGTTGGGCTCGAGATCATGATGAACGCCCACAGCTACTCGCAGCTGTTCGTCGGGTACATGTGGATCCAGTTCTGCGCCAATGCAGCGGGGGCCGCTTACGCAGGCGTGATACCGGACGTGGTACCGGACCACGAGTTTGGCCGCGCCAGCGGCTACCTCGCCGCCATGAACATGCTGGGGGGCCTCGCCGGAGTCGGCACGACATCCATCCTTGCGGGGGCTCATCAGCTCCTCTGGGCTTACGTGGTGATTGGCGTGGTCACCGTCCTGACCATGATCCCGGCCCTCATCGCCTCCCGCGGAGAAGGCATGACGCGCCTCCAACGCGGCCCGCGAGGCCCGCTGTTGCAGTCGGTTCGGAGCTTCGTCACGCCACTTCACAGCGGCGATTTCGCGTGGGTGATCTTCACGCGCCTCATGGTCACTGCCGCGATCACGATCGTGGCCTACTTCCTGTCTCCGTTCTTCCACGACGTCGTGCGGGTCGGCAATGCGGACCAGTTCACCTCGAACTGGCTCGCGATCGTGTTCGTCTCCGCGATTCCGTTTGGCATCACCGGCGGACTGATCTCCGATCGCCTCGGCCGCAAGATCTTCGTGTACCTCAGCGGCGCGGCGCAGAGCCTGGTCGCATTGATCTTCATCGCCCTCTATCCGACCCAGATCCCTCTCGTAGTGGCGATGGCGGTGCTTTACGGCCTGGGATACGGCCTCTACTACGCGGTCGACTGGGCCCTTGCCTGCGATACGCTTCCCGACCGCTCGAAATCCGCCAAGGACATGGGGCTGTTCCACGTGGCGCAGACCCTTCCGCAAACCATCGCACCGGCGATTGGCGGCTTCCTGCTCGACTACTTCAATCGGGTCTCGCCGAACTCGGGCTACCGCGCGGTGTTCGGCAGCGCGATCGTGTTCTTCCTCCTCGGAACCGTTTTCGTCAGCCGGATCAAGAGCGTCCGGTAGGCCGTTCCCGGCGCAGCGCCACGAGCGTTGCGATCCAGACGCACGTAACGCCGACGACGCCAAACTCCGCCATGACGCGCAGCACGACGAGATTGGCGTAACCCGACACCATCAAGCTCTGCAGGAGCTTGTGACCGGGGCCGATGAGAAGCCAGCCCGCCACGACCAGGCCGAGCACCATCCAGTCGCGCCGCCGCACCGCCCACGCGATCAGCACCAGCATCGGCAGCAGAAGCAGCACGAGATGCGTGCCCCACGAGTAGCTGGCGACCAGCGGACCGGCGGCCACGATGGCCGCCGCTTCGAGGCTCCGCCCTGAACGATCGGTCCGAGGACGGCCGAGCACCCAGAAAGTCACCCCGAGCGCGGCGAGCGCAATTCCTGTGGTGATGATGCGCGCGGCCAGTGACGCGCCACGCGTGGGCCCAAGGAACGTCGTCGGGTCCAGGAGGCGCGCGATGGTGCCGCCTGGCGAGTGGTTTTCGAAAAAGCCGGTGCCTGCGCTGATCGCCGGTACGACCTTGAGGAGGTACTCGAGCAGGTACTGAGGAGCGGCCAGCAGCCACAGACCCACGCCGGCCACGAAAGCAGTGGCCAGCATCGACCAGCGCCTGCCCCACAAGACCAGCAGCCCCATCGGCGCCTGGATCAGCTTCAAAGCCACCGCCGCGCCCAGTGCGGCGCCTCCCCACCAGCGATCTGCGTTCCACCCGACGAGCCAGACGCCGGAGAGGGCGAGCAGCACGAGGTTGATCTGGCCTTCGACGATGTTGCCCAGTACAGGCTCGAACGCGAGGGCAACGATGACGAGAAGGGCGGCCAGCTGCCATTCCCTTACTTGCAGCGCGCGCAGCATACAGACCAGAAACACGATGAGCGACGCATTGAGCAGGATGACGACGCCGAACGCGAGCGCGCGGCTGTCGACATGGACCGCCGGCTGGAGCAGCCACGCGAGGGGCAGCGGCGTGACGTACTGCGGACCGGTCGGCTCCAGGCAGCCGAACGTCTGGCAGAGATCGTACGGATCCTGTCCTGCGGCAAGACGCGCCGCGGCTCGCATGTAGCTCTCCTGGAAGTCGCCGAAGTAATCGAACAACAGGAGTGGCTGGATGACGCCCTGCCAGACGTACAGCAGCAGGATCGGGATACCTGCACCGACGATAAGCAGGCCACGGAAACGCGGGTTGGCCAACGCTGGTAGCCGGTCGGTTGCGGCCGGCGCACTCACCGAGCCGAGATTATGGCTCGTGAATCCAAAAAACGAGGCGGCGCCTGCAGCGGACACCGCCTCGACCGGAGACCACCGGGTGACACGCTAATGGTCATCTGCGCCGCTTTACGGCCGTTGCCTACTTGTGGAGGCCAACCTTTGCGCGAACTGTCGGTGGACCCGGACTGACGAACAAGTCCAAGTTGCGACGGAGTCAGGGCATTGTCAAGGGGTTTGTTTTCCTCGGGCGAGAGACGCCTGCCGCATTTCAAGGTGCAGGGTGCAAAATCAAAAGATGCCTGATCTGAGCTACGTGCATGGAGCCAGCGAGGTCCCTCTCCTCGGCGAGACGATCTTCCAAAACCTGCGCCGCACGGCGGCCCGATTCGGCGATCGCGAAGCCCTTGTGGCCGCGCACCAAAACCGCCGCGCCACGTATCGCGAGCTGATTGCGGAGTGCGAGATCGTGGCGTGTGGATTGATGTCGCGCGGGGTGAAGAAGGGCGACCGGGTTGGGATTTGGTCACCCAACCGTTACGAGTGGGTGATCGTCCAATACGCGACCGCCGCCATGGGGGCGATCCTCGTCAACATCAACCCGGCCTACCGAACTTCTGAGCTCGAATATGCGCTCAACCAGTCCGGCGTGAGCTTCTTGATCCTCGCGGCCGGCTTCCGGCAGGCGGATTACGCGGCGATGCTCGCCGAGGTCAAGGGTCGGTGTCCAGGCCTGCGCGAGGCGCTGGTGCTCGAAGACGGATGGGATGCGCTGAAGCGTGACGCAGCGAAGACGAGCGAAGGGGAGCTCCATGACCTCGAGGCGACTTTGCAGTTCGACGACCCGATCAACATCCAGTACACGTCAGGCACTACCGGCTTTCCCAAGGGCGCGACGCTCACCCATCACAACATCCTCAACAACGGCTTCTTCATCGGCGAGACGCTCAAGTACAGCGAGCTGGATCGGGTCTGCATACCCGTCCCCTTCTACCACTGCTTCGGCATGGTGCTCGGCAATCTCGCATGCACCACGCACGGCGCGACGATGGTCATTCCGGCCGAGGCATTCGACCCGGTGATCACGATGGACACCGTGCAGAAAGAGCGCTGCACCTCGCTCTACGGCGTGCCGACCATGTTCATCGCGGAGCTCGAGCACCCGCGCTTCAAGGAGTTCGACTTCAGCTCGCTGCGGACCGGCATCATGGCCGGGTCGCCGTGCCCGGTCGAGGTCATGAAGAAGGTCGAGACCGTGATGCACATGCCGGAGATGACCATCTGTTACGGCATGACCGAGACCTCCCCTGTCTCCACCCAGAGCGCCACTGACGATCCGCTTGACAAGCGTGTCTCCACGGTCGGCCACGTGCACCCCCACGTGGAGATCAAAATCGTCGACCCCTCCACCGATGCGGTGGTGCCGCGTGGCGCCCCTGGCGAGCTGTGCAGTCGCGGCTACATCGTCATGCTCGGTTACTGGAACAACGAGGAGGCGACCCGCCTGGCCATCGATCCCGCACGCTGGATGCATACCGGTGATCTGGCGACCATGGACGATGATGGCTACGTCAACATCGTCGGCCGGATCAAGGACATGATCATTCGCGGCGGAGAGAACATCTATCCGCGCGAAGTCGAGGAGTTTCTGTACGGCCATCCACAGGTCGCCGACGTCCAGGTGATCGGGATACCGTCGGAGAAGTACGGCGAAGAGGTCATGGCTTGGGTCAAGGCGCGTGATGGCGCGAAGGTCACGGGTGAGGAGCTCGCCGAGTGGTGCAGGGGCAAGATCGCGAGCTACAAGATCCCCCGGCACTGGAAGTTCGTCGACTCGTTCCCTATGACGGTCACCGGCAAGGTCCAGAAATTCGTGATGCGAGAGGCCGCGGTCGAAGAGCTGGGCCTGGAAAAAGCCGCCGGGGTGAAGACGGCTTAGCGCCTACTGGAGGCTTTCATAAGGGAAAGCGGCTGCGAAGGGCTCGTAGAGCAGCAGCACCTTCTCGATCGGCAGGACGTCGCGCATGAAGATCCCGCCCGCCGCCACGCCGGCAAACCCCACGATCCCCAATCCGTCGTGCGGCGCGGCCTGTTCGGCGCTGTCCTGCATCACCCTGAATGACTGCGTGCGCCCTGACTGGTTGGCGGTCGCGATGACTTCCTTCCAGGCGGTGGCGTAGTTCGCCGCCGGGTCAAGGCCGGTCATGGCCGCGACGACCGCATTCATGGCCCCGGGGGCGACCGTCCTGGGTCGCTCGCTCAGGGCCTTGGCCACCGCCGCGACCTCGGCCTCGAGTTCGCCTGACAGCGTCGGCAGCAGGCGCAGGAAGGCTGCGATCTGGCGGTCGACCGGCGGAGCCGGCTGAAATCCCGGACCCGGCAAGATGGTCGCGAAGGGCCGGTAGACGGCGTCGAACTGGGACGGTTCGAGCTGCTCACGAACCAGGATCGCGAGAGCGACGATCTGCGCCGACTCAAGCGCCGCCGCGGCGGCCGTCGGGTCAGGCAAGGCCTTGTTGATGGCGAGCTGCGTCTGGGCGACCCGAAACCCCCCGGTGAACGCGTTGACCATCGCTTGATCAGCGCTCGAGAGCAATCCGTCGAGCACCTCCTCGACTGCCGCGCTCGAGCTCCGCAGGCGCGAAAGAATCCGCGCGGTCGCGATCCACTGCCACTGCGGAGTGCTCAGCGACCTACCGGCCGCGACCAGGAACTGTCCCGCTTCCGACGCGCTCAGCGGACTGCTACCTGCTCTGGCAGTAGACCCTTGGCCCGCAACTTGTCGATCGGGTGGTACGCGTCGACGATGCGCATAGTCCCCGACGCGGACCGCAAAACCATCGACTGCGTGTAGGCATAGACATCTTCGTAGCGCACGCCCTTCAACAGCTCTCCAGACGTGATCCCGGTGGCGGCAAAGAAGATGTCCTTGCCGGAGCACAGATCGTCCAGGCACAGGACCTTGTTGGGCTTGTGACCCTCCTTGATCGCGGTCTCCTTTTCCTTGTCGTCGCGAACATGAAGCTTGGCCTGCATGTCTCCGCCGATCGTCTTGATCGCGCAGGCGGCCAGCACACCCTCGGTCGCCCCACCCGATCCCATCATGCAGTGGATGCCGAACCTCGTCTCCAACGCCGCCTCGAGCGCGCCCGCCACGTCGCCGGCGGTAATGAGCTTGATTCGGGCGCCCACGTCCCGGATCTGCGCGATGATCTCCGTGTTGCGGTCGCGGTCCAGCACGACCACGGTGAGCTCCTGAACCGGGAGGCCCTCTGCCTTGGCGATCCGACGCAGGTTCCACTCGACAGGCATCTCGAGGTCGATCACGCCCCGGGCTCTCCGGCCGACCACCAGCTTGTGCATGTAGTGCACATGCGTCGTGAACATCGTTCCGCGTTCGGCCAGGGCAACCACCGAGATGGCGCCTGGTAGGCCTGACGCGGTAAGGCTCGTGCCCTCGATGGGATCGACCGCGACATCAACCTCCGGTTCGAGGCCGTTGCCGATTTCTTCGCCGAAATAGAGCATCGGGGCCTCGTCCTTCTCGCCTTCGCCGATAACGACCGTGCCCTTCATGTCGACCGCCGCGAGCGCGCTCCGAATCGCCTCGACGGCACGACCATCGGCCGCTTCCTTGTTGCCGCGTCCCTGCAGGGGCGCGGCGGCCAGGGCGCCGGCTTCGGTGACTCGCAGCAGCTCGAGAGCGAGGTTGCGATTGATCTTCGGCTCTTCGATCATCGCGCTCAGGTTATAGGAAGCACCTACACCTAGATGAATCCGCGGCGGCGGATCGGCAGCTTGTTCGCTTCGACCCAGAGGTCAATCTTTCGAGCCAACCGGCGGTCGCCACTCCGATCGACGTAAACGCATGTGCGCTCGAGCACGGCCGTGATCCGCACCTTCACCCCCTCGAGCATCGCGTCGAAGCCGTCGATCAACACCTCATCCTCGTCGAGCTCAACCTCGCTCAGGCGACGAGGTCCGCTCGGCCGTCGCTTGGTCGACAGCTCGAGCTGCGGCCTGGGAGCCATGGACGCTCCCGGCTTGATCGTCAGCCGCGACGAGGCCGAGCCGGCCAGGCGGAAAGCCTGTCGTGGCACGGGTGCCGGCGGGCTCGGGGGCGGCGCAGGCGGCGGCTTGGCCGCCCGTTTCGGCTGAGCCTTTGTGACGGGCCTGCCCTTGGCCGGCGGTCTCTTCTGGGTTGCGCGCTTGACCGTTGCGCGCCTTACTGTCGCCCGTTTGGCGACCGCCTTCGCGCCGGACGGCCGCTTGGCCGGTCTTCTAGAAGAACTCACCCCAGAACTTCCTTACCCTTCCGACCGGGTTAGGCACGGTCCTCAAGGCTACGACCTGCGACCGCGGCGATGCCTCGACGATGGCCACGGGGTCGGACTCAGGAAGGCCCTCTGGGTGGACGCGGATCACCCCCAGGTGGACTCCACCTTCCTGCACCACCAGCGCGCCGACCTTGGCGTCGCCTTCGAGGCGGCCGGTGCTCGTGATCTTCAACCGGTTGACCGCGACGACCTTGCCGCGGACGAACCCCGCGATGGTCACCCTGGCGCTTCGGATATCCGCCTCCACGTGGGCGTCTGGGCCGATCATCAGGTCGCCCTCGCAGTCGATCTCGCCGCTGAAATTGCCCAGGACCTGCCCGCCATCCTTGACCTGGAGCTTGCCCGAAAGGACGTCGTCGCGCGCCAGGACCGTCGCCTTCGGCTCGAGCCCATGTGGCTCGGGGCCTCCGTTCGAACTGGAAATCGCTGCCGTCTCCACTGCGGAATCAGTCACGTTGCACCTCCCTGTGCCCAGCCTCAAGCTGGGTTCCACCACCTACCGCAGCATAACTGCCTCTCGGCCTCGTCAGAGGTCCGGGTATTGGGCCAGGTATTCCAGGGCAGCCTCGCGGGTCGGCGGGATCTCGCCGTCGATGACGAGCTCCTCGAGGCGCTGCTTGATCCGCCCAACCTCCGGTCCCGGCCCGATTCCGCGTACACGCATGACGTCTTCGCCGGTCAGCAGCGGTGCCAGCCGGGATGGCATCTCCGACAGCACGGCATCGATTCGAGCCTGGAGCTCATCGAGCTTCTCGGGCTCCGGATAGGCCGACGCGGCAACGTCGGCTCGAGCCAGGGCGATCAGGCGGCCAAGCTGCTCGCCCGCGTCCCGCGCCAGGCGCCTGACCGCGCCGTCCGTCCACTCGGAGCGGTAGTACACCGGCCGCAGGTGCAGGCGAATGAGCTCGACGACCAGCTCGATCTCCTTTTGGGAAAAGCGAAGCCTTTCGAGCGCAGACCTCGCAAGCTCAGCGCCGACCAGCTCATGGCCGGGGAAAGCGCCGTCGGCCGCGGCGGTGGAGGGCTTGCCAACGTCGTGAAACAGGGCCGCGAGCCTCAGCACCAGGTCGGCCGGGACGCGCTCCACGGTGAGCAGCGTGTGGCCGTACACGTCGTGGGTGTGAAATCCGGTCTGGGCAACCCCTTTGCAGGCCGCAACCTCGGGCAGGATGAGTTCGAGCAGCCCGCCCGCATCCAGCAGCTCGATGGCGAGTCGAGGACGGTCCGAGGTGAGCATTCTGCGCAGCTCGTCCGCTATGCGCTCGGCGGAGATGACCGGCGGTGCGAGGCGGCTTTTCATCTGGCGCATCGCGGGCACGATGTCGGGCGCCAGCTCGAAACCGAGCTGCGAGGCAAACCGGATCGCGCGAAGCATCCGGAGCGGGTCGTCTGCAAAGGTGCGCAGTGGGTCGGTGGGCGTACGCAGGATCCGGGCGTCCAGGTCCTTGCGGCCGCCGAGCGGGTCGTGAATCTTCCCATCGAGGTCCATCAGCAGCGTGTTGATCGTGAAGTCACGCCGCTTGAGGTCCTCCTCGAGGGTGGCCGGGCGCACGTCAGGCTTCCGAGACTCGGCTGCGTACGACTCGGCGCGGGCCGTGACGAACTCGACGAGGTGCCCCGGGAGCGTGACCTGGGCGGTGCCGTATCGCTCGAACGTGATGGGGGGCGCCGCATGCGCGAGTCTGGCGAACCGCTCCGCAAGCTTCAGCGCGTCACCATCTTCGACGACCACGTCCGGGTTGGGATGGGGGCGCCCGAGGAGCTTGTCGCGCACGTAGCCCCCCACCACCCACGCCAACACCCCAAGGTCTGACGCAGCCTGCTTGAGCAGGCGGAGAAGGTCCTGGTCAGCGAGAGTTACTGGTTGATCCGCGCCCATTCCACGGCTCCTACCTGCCCGGCGCGATCGCCCAGGCGGGCGCGGCGCACGCGGGGCCGGCGAGCCGGCTTGATGAATGGAGACGAGTGCAGCGTCTCGACGATCGTAGGCTCGACGAGCGCCCACGACCGCGACACGCCTCCGCCGATGACGAACATCTCCGGGTCGATGACATTGGTCAGGCTGATGAGGGCGATCCCCATGTAGCGCGCCGCGCGCTCGACGACCATCCGCGCATGGGCGTTGCCCTGAGCCGCAGCACCGAACAGGTCCGCGGCGGTGTGGCCGGTTTCGCGCGCGAGGTTCGCGCCCCCGACGAACGCCTCGAGGCAGCCCCGCTGGCCGCAGTTGTCGAGCGGCCCGTTGGGGTCGATGATCATGTGCCCGATCTCGCCCGCAGTGGCGTGACCACCCCGGTGCAGCTTGCCATCGATGATCAGGCCCCCGCCCACGCCGGTGGACCAGGTGATGTAGACCATGTTGCGGGTGCCGCGGCCGGCACCGTGATGAAACTCCCCCAGGCCGGCCATGTCGGCATCGTTGGCTAGGTGCACCTTGGCGCCAGTCGCCCGAGCGAGCATCGCGGCCAGCGGCACGTTCTTCCAGGGAAGGTTCGGCGGGTTGACGAGGACCCCGCGCTTGAGGTCGATCGGCCCGGGCGCTGCGATGGTGATGCTGCGTACCTTCTCGCGGCCGCGATGCCGATCGATCTCGGCCGCGGCCCAGTCGACCATCGCCTGCGGAGTCCCGAGGAGGGGTGTCTTGGTCTTGACGCTGGCGACCAGGTTTCCATCCGACCGCGCGAGCGCGACCCGCACCTGCGTCCCGCCGAGATCGATTCCAGCCAGCATCAGTGAATGAGCTAGGAGGCGAGCAGCTGCTGGCCGCGGAGCGCGGCCAGGATCTCGATCGGGCCGCGTGCACGGTTGAAGGTGTAGAAGTGCAGTCCAGGCACTCCGGCAGCGAGCAGCTCGGCGCACTGCTCGATGCAGTGCCGCACTCCGAGCGCGCGCACCTCGTCATCGCTGGCGGCCCGGTCGATCGCCGTCTGAAGCGCGGCCGGCACCGTCGCGCCCGACATCGCGGTCATTACGGCCAGCGAGCGGCGGCTTGGAACGGGCATCACTCCGGGGACGATCGGGACTTTGATACCCGCGGCTCGCGCTCGTGCGATCAGGTCGAAATAGAACCGGTTGTCGAAGAAGAGCTGGGTGATCAGGAAGTCCGCTCCCATCTCCACCTTCAGCTTCATGTAGCGAAACTCGTGCTCGAGGTCAGGGCTCTCCGGGTGCTTTTCCGCGCTGCACGCGGCGCCGATTCCAAATCGATAACCGTTGCGGCGGACAAAGTCGACCAGGTCGCTTCCGTGCGCAAGCTCAGGGTCCGCGGGTGCAAATGCCTGACCTGGGTCCTGCGCGTCTCCTCTCAGCGCGAGGACGTTGGCGACCCCTTCTCGCTCCATCCAGTTGAGAATCTGACGAGTCCCGTCCGTTGAGTTTGCGCAGGTCAGGTGGGCCATCGCCTCGATGTGATAGTGGCGCTTGATTCGCGTGACGAGCTCCAGCGTTTTCTCACCTGTGCGAAGCCTGTAGGTGACTGAAACCCAGTCGGGCGCGTGACCGGCGAGCGCGGCCACCGTCTTCTCCAACACCTCGACCTCGGCCTCGTCGCGCGGCGCCATGAACTCAAAGGAGACACTCGGCCGGCCGCGAGCCAGCATGTCCGCGATTCGCATGTGGGCGAACTCTACCAATCCACGTCGCAACTAGGCCGGATTCACTCCGGCCGTCCCAGGCGTGCATGACTGCCTCCACGCGTAGCCAGACGTGACTATTCAGACATCCGATCCCGGGGAAGGTGAGCAGGCGCCTTGGCGAAGCCGAGGCGCCGATGAGCGGAAACCGCCGAGGTTTCCGCTCATATTTTTACCTCAGGACGCGGGAGTCTCCGACTCGACGCGTCACGCGTTGCGCGTCGAGATGCTCGAGCAGCGCCAGCACCGGACGCCTGCTTGCGCCCATGCGATCACGAAGCTGCGCCACAGTGATCGAGCCGCTGCTCGCAACGATCTCCCTCACGATTACGACCGCTGCGTCGTAAGCGTCCCTGGTGAACGCAATGTCGTCGGTCACGCGCACGATGTCGCCTCGCTGCCCCAATGCCCGAACGACCTCTGGGCTCGCGCCGGTCTGCTGAAGCGCCTCAGCAAGCGAAGGTGGCGCGAACGGCTGCCGGCCGAGCAGCTCGAGCAACGACGCAGCCGCGCCATCTCCATCGTCGAGGTCAACGCGGTGGCCGGGCCGCGCGAGCGCGCCATCTCGCACCTCGGCGCGGCCGTCTTCGACCAGACCCTGGACGACCGTCGCGAACGCTCCAGGTGGCACGCCCAGGCGGCTGCGCAGCTCCTCGCGAGCGATGCCCGGCCGCAGCGGGTGAGCGCCGTGGTAGGCGTCCAGCTCGCGTTCCGCCCGGTCCGTGATCGCTCGCCAGGCGGCCGCGTCGTAGATCCAGTCGCCGATCCGTCTGGCGTTCAGTGCCGCCACGTCAGCATGCGGCGTCAGCGTTGCCTTCAGCAGCGCCGCCACGGTCACGCCGCGGGGGTACTTGCGCAGCTCCTCCTGCAGCACGTCGCCGGCCGCACGGCGCTCGAGTGACTCGCGGACCGCGCTGTCGTGCCGCGAATGCTTGCGCGGGGTGACATCGACGAAGCTCCCGCCGGCGATCGTCGTGGCGGGGCTGGGGACGCGAAGGATGAAGCGATCATGCTCAGCCGCTGCGACGGGACGCTCCAGGTAGAGCTGCACCCATCCCTCGCCGCCAGGATCCAGCTGGTCGGCTTCGAGCAGGATCACTCGGCACGCCACCTCTGCCGTTCCGGTGTGCAGCAATAGCTCGGCGCCGTGCCGTAGAGGCTGGGACGCGGACGCAACCACTCTCACCGTGGCGTCCACGCGGCGCGTCCCGGCGATCGTCTTCGGGCGAGCGAGCACGTCGCCCCGGGCAAGCTCGTGCTTCTCCGCGCCGGTCAAGTTCGCCGCCACGCGACTTCCGGGCGTGGCTGTCTCAACCTTGCGGTTGTGCTGCTGCAGCCCGCGCACCCTGACCGCGCGGCCCGCCGGCACCACTTCGAGGTCCTCACCTACGCTCAGCGTGCCGTCCATCAGCGTGCCGGTCACGACGGTACCGAACCCGCTCATGGTGAAGGCGCGATCGATGGGCAGCCGCGGACGCCCGAGGTCCGGCCGCGGCACTGCTGCGGCCAGGATTTTGTCGAGCTCCATCAGGAGCTCTGCTTTGCCTTCGCCGCTGACGGCGGAGAACGAGACCACCGGCGCGCCGTCCAGTGAGGTGCCCGCGATCGCCTCGACGACCTCGGACTTCACAATCGCGAGCCAGTCTGCATCGACCAGGTCGAGTTTCGAGAGCACGACGACGCCGCGACGGACGTCGAGCAGGTCGATGATCTCCAGGTGCTCACGGGTCTGTGGCATGACCCCCTCGTCGGCGGCGATGACCAGCATGACCGCGTCAAGACCATGAGTGCCGGCGAGCATGTTGCGGATGAAGCGGGCGTGCCCTGGCACGTCGACGATGCCCACCTCGCGCCCGCTCGGGAGGAGCAGGTGCCCGAAGCCGAGGTCGATCGTCATGCCGCGCCGCTTCTCTTCCGCGAGGCGGTCGGGGTCCACGCCGGTCAGTGCCGTGATGAGTGTGGACTTGCCGTGATCGATGTGCCCAGCGGTGCCGATGACGAAGCTCATCGAGCGACTGCCTTGTACGCGACCTCCACGGCGTCGATCAGCATCTCGTCCTCACCTTTGAGCACCGTCCGCGGGTCGAGGCAGCACGCGTCCTTCTCTATGCGGGCGATCACCGGCGGGTCGCCGTGACGCAGCGCCGCCGCGAGTCGAGATGCGGGTCCGGAGAGCGCGATCAACACAGTCGGCAGCGCGTGGCCGGGCAGGGAGCCTCCACCGACCGCCGACTCTCCAGCGACGAGGCTGACTCCGACGCCTCGCTCCTCGAGCTTGACCGACCACATCGCGGCTCGGCGCCGGACGTCCTCGACGGGGGCTCGGATCATCCGCTCGACGGGAATCTCGGCCAACCGGTCGGTCAGCCGGAGTCGCAGCGTCGCCTCGAGCGCGGCCAGCGTCAGCTTGTCGATGCGAACCGCCCTGGCGAGCGGATGCCGGGACATCTTCTTCACGGCAGCGGCCCCCAGGTCGCCCCGGCCGAGCACTATGCCCGCCTGCGGGCCGCCGAAGAGCTTGTCCCCGGAAAACGTCACGACGTCTGCGTGCTCAAGCGACTCGGCCACGGTTGGCTCGTCGGCGATGGGTTTGGCAGCGCCGCTGCCGAGGTCGTCGATGAGCAGCAGCTCATGAGCGTGTGCGATGGCCGCCATCTCGGCCAGCGATGTCGACTCCGTAAAACCGGCGACACGAAAGTTGGATGTGTGCACGCGAAGGAGAGCAGCCGTGCGCGGCGTGATCGCCTGCTCGTAGTCGTCGTGGCGCGTGCGGTTGGTCGTGCCGACCTCTACCATCCGCGCGCCCGAGAGCCGCATCACGTCCGGCATGCGAAACGAGCCGCCGATTTCCACCTGCTGCCCACGTGACACGATCACCTCCTTGCCCTTGCACAGCGCCGTCAGGGCAAGCAGGATGGCCGCCGCGTTGTTGTTGACCACAAAGGCAGCCTCTGAGCCGAAGAGCCGCGTCAGCAAACCCAACACGAGGGCGGCGCGCTCGCCCCGGCGGCCTGAATCCAGGTCCAGCTCGAGGTTGCTGTACCCGGCGGCGACCGACAACGCCTCGACCGCGGCGCGCGGCAGGGGCGCCCGGCCAAGGTTGGTATGAAGGATCACGCCGCTCGCGTTGATCACATGCCGCAGCCTGGGCGCGACCGCAGCCCGAAGGCTTGCGCCCACGATCTGCGCCCGTTCGACGTCCTCAATCACCCTGTCAGCTCGCTCCGTGGCGACCTGGACCCGCAGAGCCTCGACGACGCGCAAGTGGCCAAACTCCTTGAGGAGCTCGGCATAAGCAGGCTCGTTGACCAGCGCGCCTATGGCGGGCAGGGATGAAGCCCGATGAACCCTGGAATCGCGTAACCGGCGCATCCGCCTAATGAGATTAGGCTCGCTGGCCAGTAGAAGGGCGTCATGACAACCGACAAGAGGCTGGCGCCCTGGAAAATCTGGAAAAGAAAAATGACGACGATGCACCCGATCCAGATCTGCTGCCTTCGCGTGTTGACCTGGTAGAAGAACCGCGCATTACGGTTGCGGAAGATCGCCTCCACTACACCCCAACCGTCCAGGCCGGGAATTGGCAGCAGCTGGAAGGCGAAGAGCGAAAGGTTCAGAAAAACGATGACGTAGAGGGCCGCGCCCAGCAGGCCGAGCGACAGGTCGTACGAGACGGGCAGGCCGAAGCGCACCAGGGCTCGCAGGACAAAACCCAGCCCGAGCGCCAGGACCAGGTTCGCTGCAGGTCCGCCGAGCTCGTGGATTACGTGTTGCGTGGGCGTGCTGATGCGGTTCGGCTGGACCGGCACTCGCCTGCCCCACCCCACCAACGCTACGAACACGGCAATCACCCCGAGTGGGTCCAGGAAGCGGCGCGGGTTGAGCGAGAAGTAGCCAAAGTACCGCACGGAACGGTCGCCGAGGATGTACGCGGCGGCGGCGTGGCCCATCTCGTGCACGGGAATGGCCACAAGGACGGCGGGCACGAGCAGGAGTGCCGAGAGAATGAAGGCTACAAAATTGCTCATAGGGGTCCCCACGAAGTCACGGCGAAGCCTCGGACTTCGTGGGGGTAATCACTCGATCGGGATTTTGCCGACGCGTTTGGTCGTCCGCCGCCGACCGGGCGCGCGGCGAGCTCCGCCGGCCGGGGAGCGCCGGCCGCCGCCGGGTGTAGACGTGACGCGGTGCTCGTAGATAAGCATCAGCGCCGTGATGAGCTCACGCTGCGCGTTCAGCAGGTGTACCTGCGCCGCCGGCGGGACCATGTCAGACAGCAGATGGCCGACCCGCGACCCGAGCTCGTTGATGGTCTCGATGAGACGTTCGCCGTCGCGGCTCATTTCTTCTTCTCCTGAGTGGTCGACTTTTGCTCCCTGCGGGCGAAGCGAACGCGCAGCTCGCCGTCGCGTACGGTCGCGCTGGTCGTATCGCGCTGCGCAAGTACGCGGGGCAGCGAGATCTCGCGCCGGTAGTTGCCCAGCGTGACGTAGAGCTCGCCGTTGTGCCGGCTGAGGTCCACCGATGAGCGATCCGCAAACGGAACCTTCAGCGTCAGCACGTAGTCGGTGCCGTCCTTGTCGATACGTTGCGGGCTAGAGGTCGCGAAGTGTTCGGACGGATCGCGTTCGCCATAGGTTTCGCGCGCCATCCGCAGCAGCATCTCCTCGCCGACCACCTCGCGATCGAAGAGCGGAACATTAAAGATCGGAATACCGGCGAACGACTGCTCGACCTCGACCTGGTAGCGCTTGTGAATGTGCTGCCACCTCTGGAAGAGCTCGTCATGCAGCTCGCCGGGCAGCAGTCGATTGACGATGACAGCGTCGGTGACGTAGCCGAACAGGCTGAGGTACGTGTAGGCGCGCTTGGCCTCTTTGACGACCATCTTCTCGAGGTTGAGCACGATCCGCACAGTCGTCATGGACGAGTCGGTGAGGAGCTTGCGCATGCCGCCCAGGTCGAGGAGCAGGTCTTTGAGCGAGGCGTAGATCTCGTCGGATGGAAGTGGCATTGCGATCATCGGCTGCAGCACGGGACGCGCCACACGCATGGCGCGTCGCTGCCATGGAAAGATCTTGTCGAGCCACCATTTGGCCGCGTCCGGGAAGGTGAGGAGCTGCAGCGTCTCGCCGGTCGGCGCGCAGTCGACGATGAGCACGTCGTGTTCGGCTCGCTGCGCGTAGTGCTTGATCCACATCAACGACGCGACCTCGTCCATGCCCGGCGGGTTCGCCACCTCGTCCGCGACAACCTCGTCCAGGCCCTGGGTGGCGAACACCTCGGCGGCGTACTCGTGCAGCTTCACCCAATGGCGCTGCATCTCGTGGAGCGATGAGACCTCGTGAGCCCACAGGTGGTCGGAGATCGGCGTGAGGTCGGGACCCAGCTCGACGTCAAATGAGTCGCCGAGCGAGTGAGCAGGGTCGGTGCTCATGATCACCGTTCGGTAGCCCGCCCTGGCGCACTGGACGGCCGTGGCGGCGGCGACGGAGGTCTTGCCGACGCCCCCCTTACCGGTAAAGAGGATTACCCGCACCTGGTGAGTTTACGTGCGCGCGATACCCGGCTCCTTGGCCTTGTTGACGTGGTCCTCGATCAGTACCTCAACGTGCCGGAGGATCGAGAGCGTGACCTCGGTGTTCTTTTCGATCGCCCTCAGGATCTCGACGTTCTGCTCGTCTGCCTTGTCGGCTTCGTAGGCCGCGTGCTCCAAGGTGAGCCGATCCTTCTGCGATTGGCGGTTGCCGGCGAGCAGCAGTACGGGGCCCGTGTAAGCGGCCTGGACGCTGAACAAAAGGTTCAGGAGGATGAACGGGAACGGGTCCCAGTGACGCATGAACCCGATGATGTTGAGCGTGAGCCACATGAGCACCGCACACGTCTGGATGATGAGAAACGTCCACGAGCCGATACCGGCTGCGATCTTGTCGGCCAGCATCTCGCCGAAGGTGGCTTCGTCGTGGTGCAGAACATTGACGGGATGCTGATGGTCGTCGGGGTTGAGCTTGCGGTGATGCAGCGTTTGCTTGAGCGCGGTCTTTCCGGAATCGCTGGTTCTGACTGACATGGCGGATCGAACTCTAAGGATTGGTCCCGGCTGTGTCTACGAGGTATGAGCGGAAACCTGAGCGGTTTCCGCTCATCGGCAGTTTGGCTTCGCCAAAGTGCCTGCTCACCTTCCCCGGGATTGGATTTTCAAGTCGTCACTCCGGGCCACGCTCGGCGGGATTCATGCAGACACTGGGCCGGCCGGAGTAAATCCGGCCTACTGGCGACCCTTTAGACGCTATTTGACGATCAGGGGCACCGCGATCGATCCGGCGCCCAGCAGGACCAGCATGGCCACCCCGACGACAGCCAACCGGATGAGGTCCTTGGTGAAGTAAGGCACCCGGTCGAGCGGGATCGATGGATCGGCAGACTCGACGATGAAGCGCCCGCCGCGGACCTTGGTCACCTGGTTGCGAGCGCCGAGTGACATCTCTACGGCGCGAACCAGGGCCTGGTCGCCTCCGACTCGGGCCTGCGAAACGCTGCGACTACCGGCAGCCTGCCCGGTTGCCGACGGAGAGCCGCCAATGCTTGGCGTCAACGGACCGGCGGGCCGCACCGGGGGCCGGAATTTGCCTTTCCCCTTCTTCTTGCCCTTCCGGCTCATAGCCCCAAGTTTAGAAGCGTTCGGCTCTCGGGGGCCGAAGCGGCCCGCCGTCTGGGCGGCGAAGAAATAGAACAGGCAGGCGGTGGGGAGAGCCTGTTCTAGGTCGTGGGGTGCGACTTGGGGTGTGCGATCCGCCTGCCTGTCGTTGGGCCGAGGGACTCAACCAGCTGAGACGTTGGCTACGACATGTTGTGTCCCGTGCGAAGTTATAACCCCGAATGTAGTTGCTGTCAAGACTCTTAACAAACGTAGACCCCGACGCCGGCGCACGCGCTTAGGGCGGGCACTCAATCAAACCTCGGTTGTCATCTCCGCGTACTCCTCTTCGCCGATCAGGTCCTCGAGCTCCCTGGAATCCTCGACTTTGATCCGCAGCAGCCATCCCCCCGCATAGGGATCACTGTTGACCAGGTCTGGGTTCTCCAGCGCCTCGGCGTTGACCTCCAGCACCTCGCCGCTGAGCGGAGCGTCGATCGGGGAAGATGCTTCCTCCGACTCGGCGCGGCCCATGCGGCGCCCGGCGCGCAGGATGTCACCCAGGTCTGGGAGCTCGAGCGAGGTGATCTCGCCCATCTGGTCCTGGAGGTAGTCGCTCAAGCCGAGCACGGCCTCTGATCCCTCCACCCGCACCCACACGTGGGCGGCGCTGAATCTGAGGTCGGGCATACTCAAATTGTGAAGCAGCAGTCGCCTCCCTCCGCAAGTCGCCACGGGCCGCCCTCGTTAGACCGGCCATGAAGTGGTTTCTGCTCCTAGTCCTCGGTGCCCTGCTGGTCTTCCTGGCGTACCAGCTCTGGATGCAGTTCTTCGTCGGGCAGTGATCCGCGCCGGCCGCTAGCGCCCGACTCGGAAGAAGACCACGTCGCCGTCCTGGACCCTGTAGTCGCGACCCTCCACCCGCAGCTTTCCGGCCGCGCGCAGCGCGTCCATCGAGCCTGCAGCGACCAACTCGTCGACCGAGGTCACCTCCGCTCGGATGAAGTGCTTTTCGAAGTCGGTATGGATCTTGCTCGCAGCGATCGGGGCCGGCGCATCCCGCTCGCACGGCCACGCGCGCACCTCAGGCTCGCCTGCCGTGAAGTACGTGATCAGCCCACCCACCTCCCAGACCGCGCGGGCGATGCGACCGAGCCCGGACTCGTCGATGCCGTACCCGGTGCGCATCTCGGCCTGCTCGGCAGGGTCGAGCTCGCCCAGCTCGGACTCCAGCCGAGCCGAGAGAACGATCAGGGGCGCGCCCTCGGCTGCAGCCAGCTTCGCCACCTTGGCGGCGGCCTCGCCGCCTCCGGGCAGCAGCTCGTCGGCGGCATTGGCCACGTAGACCTCCGGCTTCAGCGTCACGGGGAAGATCCCCATGAGAAGAGCGCGCTGATCCGGCTCCAGGTTCAACCTGCGCAGCTGCTTGCCGGCGTCGAGGTGCTCCTTGGCCGCCATCAGAACGTCGTGCTCGCTCTGCGCGTCCTTCTTACCCGCGCGTGCTTCCTTGGCCACGATGTCAAGGCGCTTCTCGACTGAGGCCAGGTCGGCGAGCACGAGGTCTAGCGCGAACTCCTCCAGCTCTGCCGCAGGATCGGGTTCAGGTCCGAAACACCGGGCGACCTTGACCAGGACGTCCGCCTGGCGGGCAAACGCGACTCGCTGCGCGCGGCTGCCCGGCGGCGTGTCCTCGACCCGCACCTGGGCCGCCGTTGTCTTGGCAGGCTTGACCGCCTCAGAGAGGCGGGTCAAACGTTCGTCGGGGACGTCCACCATTCCCACGCCATCGGCGCCGCGCCCAGCGGTCAAGGCGTTGAACAGCGTGGTCTTGCCCGCCCCGGCCGGGCCAACTATCGCAACGTTGACGGGCAACTAAACGAGATCCAGTTCGAAAGTCTTGTGCAGAACCCGCACGCCCTTCTGGACCTGGTCACGCGCAACAAGACAGGTGATGCGGATCTCGGACGTGCTGATCATCTCGATGTTGATACCCGCATCCGCCAGGGCCCTGAACATGCGTCCCGCAATGCCGGGCGTTCCGAGCATGCCGGTGCCGACGATCGAGAGCTTCGCGATGCCGCCGGCCGACACTACCCTCGTCGCCCCGATCGTCTTGGCCGCCGTCTTGACCAATTTCTCTGCTGCCTTCAGGTCGGACTGAGCGACCGAGAACGTGAGGTCCGTGCGGCGCGAGCGGCCGATGTTCTGGACGATCACGTCGACGGAGATGCCGGCCGCGCCGAGCGGCTCGAAGATTGCCGCGGCGATGCCGGGCCGGTCGGGCACGCCGACCACAGTGATCTTCGCCACGTTGCTTTCCTCTGCGATTCCTCGCACGCGCTGTCTTTCTTCCATCGGTACGTGAGCGACGATCATGGTACCGACGCCTTCGTGGAAGCTCGACCGGACGTGGATGGAGACGCCGTAGAGCTCGCCGATCTCCACCGCCCTCGGATGGATGACGCGAGCACCTACGGCGGCAAGCTCGAGCATCTCGTCGTACTGGACGTGGCTGAGCTTGCGAGCATTCTTTACTAGCCGGGGATCCGCCGTGAAGATTCCGTCCACGTCGGTATAGATCTCGCACGATTCCGCATTCAGGGCGGCGGCAAGCGCGACGGCTGTAGTGTCGGACCCGCCCCGACCGAGAGTGGTGACCTCGAGGTCAGCAGTCACTCCCTGGAAACCTGCGACGACCACCACCTTGCCTTGGGCCAGCGCCTCGAGAATGCGATCCGGCTTGATGTCCTGGATCCTTGCCCTCGAATGTTGCGCGCTCGTGCGCACGCCAGCCTGCAAACCTGACAGAGAGATCGCCGGCACGCCCATGCCAACCAGGCACATCGCGACCAGCGGCGCCGTGATCGTCTCGCCGTTGGCGACGAGCATGTCCAGCTCGCGCGCCGGTGGCTCGGGATTGATGCTCTGGGCGAGCGCGATCAGCCTGTCGGTGGTGTGACCCATGGCGGAGACAACCGCCACGACCTGGTGTCCTTGCTCAACGGTCGCGGCGATCCGGCGGCTCACCCGCCGGATGCGAGCGGCGGTGCCCACCGAGGTACCGCCGTACTTCTGGACGATCACAGCGTCCGGAACATGCCCTTGTCTGTGATGTGCGTGACGAGCGCACGCCCGTGAGTGGGAAATGAGGACTCCATCGCCTTGGCGATTCGCGCCGCCTGCGACGGCGGGCAGAAGGCAAAAACGCTGGGCCCCGCCCCGCAGATTGCGGCGCCATATGCGCCGGCCGCTTCCGCGACCCGGATCACCTCGGAGGTCCAGGGGTAGAGGTGCAGGCGGTGCGGCTGGTGCAGCCGGTCGCGCATCGCCTCGCCCAGCAAGAACGGCCGCTTGGACACGATGGCCCGCACCAGCAGCGCAGTGCGCGCGGCGTTGAACACAGCGGTTCCGATCGGGACGGAGTCCGGCAGCACCGCGCGCGACTTCTCAGTCGGCAGCGGTTGGTTGGCGACAAACAGCGCCAGTCCCCAGCCGGGGTTGGGCAGCTTCTCGTCGACGAGCTCGGACACGATGCGGATCCCACCGGCGGCGGACGCCGCCACATTGTCGAGGTGACCCTCGTCCGCGCCCGCATCGATGACGTGGCTCTTCACGTCCCAGGGGCTGCTGAGCGCGGAAGCGGCCAGCCGCGCGGCGGCGCTGCTGCCGAGGCCGACTCCGAGCGGAATGTCGCTCCGCACGCGTCCCTTCATCTTCAGCCGCGTGAAAGGATTCTCGTGCGCGAAGAGGTAGTCGGCGCCCTCGCCTTCGTAGTCCCACGATGGCGAGTCGGCCTCGGTGGCCTCCACCTCGAGCCAGAGGTCGATCGCCATCGCCATGCAGTCGAAGCCGGGACCGATGTTGGCGACCGAAGCCGGCACTCTGACTCTCATCTATTCCGCACTACAGCTTCAAGACCTTAGCCAGTGTGCGCGCATCGCCGTCGAGCTCGATCGGCGGCTCGACGTTCTTCAGCGCCGCATCAGGGTCCTTGAGCCCGGAGCCGGTGAGGACGACCACCGTCGTCGCGTCCATTTCGATCTTCCCGTCGCGAACCAACCTGAAGAGCAACGCCAGAGGCGCGGCCGACGCGGGCTCCGCGAAAAGGCCCTCGCTGCTGGCCAGCCTGATCTGCGCGGAAAGGATCTCGGTGTCGGTCACGGCGGCGATCATCCCGCCGGACTCGTCGCGCGCCGTGGTCGCCCCCTCCCACGAGGCTGGATTACCGATGCGGATCGCCGACGCCACGGTCTTCGGGTTGGCGACCGGACGGCCGTTGACGATCGGCGCCGCGCCCTCCGCCTGCGCGCCGACCATGCGTGGGAGGCGAGTCGCCCGACCAGCCGCGTGGTACTCGCGGAAGCCCTTCCAGTAAGCGGTGATGTTGCCCGCGTTCCCGACCGGAAGGATCAGGTAGTCGGGGGCGTCGCCCAGCGCATCGACGATCTCGAACGCGGCCGTCTTCTGGCCCTCGACGCGGTGAGGATTGACCGAGTTCATCAGTGCCACAGGGTAGTGGCTCGTTAGGTCCCGAACTGTCTCTAAAGCCGAATCGAAATTGCCTTTGAGCGCGATGACCTTGGCCCCGTACATCAGAGCCTGCGAGAGCTTGTTCATCGCGATCTCGCCGGACGGCACCACGACAATGGCGCGGAGGCCGGTGCGGGCCGCGTAGGCGGCCATCGAAGCGGAGGTGTTTCCTGTCGACGCGCACATCAGCACCTTGCTGCCCGACTCGAGCGCCTTCGCCACGGCCACAACCATTCCGCGATCCTTGAATGAGCCGGTCGGGTTCAGGCCCTCGTACTTGAAATACAGGTGCTTCAGGCCGAGGGCGCGGCCGATGCTGCTGCTCGCGACCAGCGGGGTCGAGCCCTCGTCGAGGTCTACCTCAGGGGTCGACGGGCCGATTGGCAGGTGCTCGCGGTAGCGAGCGATGACTCCCAAGGTTCGCTCTTAGAAGACGCGAAGGAAGGACGACACGGCACGCACCGGTTCGAGGGCTGCCATCCTCGTGCGAGCACGCTGGAGGCTTGCGTCCGGCGATGGATGGGTGGTGACCACGAGCTCGGCGGTCTGATCCTGCAGCCACGCGTCCTTCTGAATGAGACTCGAGATGCTGACGCCCTCTTCAGCGAACACCTGGCCGATCGCCGCCAGCACGCCGGTCCGGTCGTCGACCAGGATCCGAAAGTACGCCCGCGTCACCACCTCTCCCATCGGGACCACGCCAACCCTGTCGTCGAAGCTGAACGACGGGCGGCTCTGCACGCCGCGACGGATCGAGCGCGCCAGGTCGATGAGATCCCCGACGACCGCCGACGCAGTGGGCCTCCCGCCGGCACCCTGGCCGACGAGCAGCACCTGTCCGACCAGGTCGCCCTCGACGAAGACGGCGTTCTCAGCCCCTTCCACGCGGGCCAGGGGATGGTCGAGCGGGACCATCGCCGGGTGCACGCGGGCCTCGACGCGACCGGGATGACGCTGCGTGTGCGCGATCAGCTTGATCGCGTAGCCCAGCTCTCGCGCGTATCGAAAGTCGACAGGCTCGACCCCTTCGATGCCCTCGCGGTAGATCTCGTCCGGTCGCACTTTGATCTCATAGGCAATCGATCCCAGGATCGCCAGCTTGTAAGCGGCGTCGAAGCCGCCGACGTCGTCGGTGGGATCTGCCTCGGCGTACCCGGCGGCCTGCGCCTCGGCGACCGCCTCACGCAGCGTGAGCCCGGCCGCCGCCATGCGGCCGAGCACGTAATTGGTCGTGCCGTTGATCACGGCCGAAACCTTTTCGATGCGGTTCGCCTGAAGGTCGGTCCGGAAGGTGCTGATCAGCGGGATACCGCCGCCAACGGCGGCCTCGAAGTAGACGTCGACGTTCTTCTCTGCCGCCGCATCCAGCAGCTCGGGGCCATGCTTCGCCATCACCACCTTGTTGGCTGTGATCACGTGCTTGCCGGCTGAGATGGCACGCTCCAGGTAGCTGCGCATCGGCTCGTCCCCACCAGCGACCTCCATCAGCACGTCGATTTCTGGGTTCTCCAACAGGTCTGCCGGCTCGGTCGTCAGGAGGGCGGGCGCGATTTCGACGGCGCGGCGCTTTTTCAGGTCGCGGACCAGGACCCGCTTCAAGCACAGCTCGACTCCAGCTCGGCGCGAGAGCTGCGGCCCCCAGGTCAGCATTCGCTCGGCGACCTGCGCGCCGACGGTGCCGAGGCCGATCAGTCCCACGTTCAGGGGGCGTTGAGTAGTCATTAGTGTCGCTATTCTCCCTGCCGTGGCCCTGATCCTGCGCGAAGCCGATGTCCAGGAGGTCATCGAGATGGACGAAGTCATCGCCTCGGTCACCTCCGCCATGCGGGAGCTGGGCGAGGGAGTCGCGCAGAACGAGCCGCGCCGCCGGGCCTTCGCTCCGGGCGGATTGCTCAACGTGATGTTTGCGTCATACCCCGGCGGGCGCTGTACAGGACTGAAGGCCTACACGGTCGCCGACGGACATGTCCGCTTCCTGGTCGTGCTCTTCGGGCTCGACGGGTCGCTCGAGGCAATGATCGAGGCCGACTTCATGGGGTCCTACCGCACCGGGGCGGCGACCGCGGTCGCCGTACGGGCGCTCGGACCGCAGGGTCCGGCGACGGTCGCGATGATCGGGGCCGGCTGGCAGGCGAACACCCAGGCGCTGGCCGTTTCACGAGTGCTGAAGATCAAGGAGCTGCGAGTGTTCAGCCGCGACCACGACCGGCGGGCCGCGTTCGCTCGAGAGCAGGAGGAGCAGCTGGGGGTGCCAACGGTCGCGGCGGGGAGCGCTGAGCTTGCGGTTCGAGGCGCGGACGTCGTGATCACCATGACCACCAGCGCGACACCCGTCATCGAGGACGCCTGGATCGAGCCGCACGCCATGGTCGTCGCGGCAGGTTCGAACTGGCGAAACAAGGCAGAGCTGCCGGCTGAGCTGGTCGGGAGGGCTCAGACCGTCGTCGTCGACCAGCTCGCGGCGGCCCAGCTCGAGAGCGGCGACCTGATCGCGGCGCAGGAGGCCGGGAAGTTCGACTGGAGCCGTGCCGTCGAGCTAGGAGCCGTCGTGGCCGGCAAGTGGCAGCGGCCCACCGGCGCCGGGATCACGCTCTTCGAGTCACACGGTTTGGCACTCTGGGACCTTGCCGCGGGCTCGGTCGTGCTGAAGGCCGCGCGGGAACACGACCTGGGCGAAGAAGTCCGGTTGTTCTAGCGCCTAGTGGTTCAGGTGGACCTGCGCCGGCTGCAGTCCCAGGCCGCCCAGGTCAAGGGCCGAACCGACCAGGAAAGCCGCGATCAGGATCACGGCCAGTGCGGCGCTGGCGGTCGTGTAGATGACCCACGGCGATGGTCCGCTGCTGGCGATCCGGATGAGGATGTCCGGCCAGTCCGGACCTCGGCGCGGAGTCCAAGAGTCGACTTCCGCCCGGATCATCCGGCTGACGTCTGCTTCGGAGGGCGAACTGAACCCTCCCCGTGTGGTTTTATCTTCCACGTAGGGCACCTTCACTTCTCGAACGCGTGGTGTCCAGATCTTGGTCGTTCCCGATCGTTTTTCTCATGATCGCGACCGCCTTGGCGATCCGGGAGGCCACAGTCCCGGCCGGCACACCGAGCACGCTGGCGATCTCCTCTCGCGTCAGGCCGTCGTAGTAATGAAGGACGACGGCGGCTCGCAGCTTCGGGCTGAGCACGGCCATGGCCTTGCCCACGACGTCCCGGGCTTCGGCCCGGTCGTAGTCCCGGCGGTCCGGGGCCATGTAAAGGCGGGCGGGCAGGAAGCGGGCCAGCTTCTGCCGGCGGAGGTGCGAGATGGCCAGGTTGATCCCGATCCGCCGCAGCCAGGCGCCCGGCGGAGCGGTCGGGGTGTAGCGGTGGCGGGCGCGGTACGCGCGGACGAATGTCTCTTGGGTCAGGTCCTCGGCCGCCGCTGATTCCATCACGACGGCCCGGATCGAGCGGTAGACCGAGAGATATTCCTGGTCGTAGAGCTGCTTGAACTGGGTGGCGGGATCTAGCTCCCTGCTCTCGGTCACCGGCTAAGTTTGAAGGCTCGCGAGCGCAGTTGATGGTCGTTTGCTGATTGGTGGGCGACCCGAGACTCGAACTCGGATGGGTTACCCCACACGCCCCTCAAACGTGCGCGTCTACCAGTTCCGCCAGCCGCCCGGCTGCAGCCGGATGATTTTACCCACCTTTACGGTCTGGTACCCGCGGCAAGACTCGAACTCGCAACCTCCTGATCCGAAGTCAGGCGCTCTATCCATTGAGCTACGCGGGCGAAGCCCACTCATGTTATGGAAGCCAAGGCGCCGCGGGTCGGCCCGGGCTACCTGGATACCGCGAGCAGCCTCCGGACCTCTGCTCCCAGCAGCTCCAGGCTGACCGGCTTGATCAGGTAGCCGTCGATCCCCTCGCGCATCAGCTCGTCGCGGAGCTCGGGCCTGGAGTCGGCCGTCACGGCGATGATCCTCATCGGGTGATGCAAGAAGCGCTTGCGCAACATCTGCAGCACCTCGACACCCCCGTAGAGAGGCATGTGGATGTCCAGGATCAGAAGGTTGAAGTCTCCGCTGCCGGCCAGGTCAAGCGCACGGTTGCCATCCAGCGCCGCTTCGACCTCATACCCCTCCGACTCCAGAAAGACCTGGACCAACTTCAGGCTCGAGGGATCATCTTCCGCGACCAGGATTCTCGGCGTCTTGACCAAGCTGACGGGCCATTATCGCAGCGCTTGGCCGGCCGTGACGACGCCGATCAGCCTACTGCGTACCGCTGGTGGTTCAATCCCCACGCCGCGTAGCGCATCAGTCCCACTGGGCGATATCGCCGGCGCCGAGCCGCGGTCTTCCCGGACTCGATCGCCGCACGCAGGGCCTCGGGCGTCTTGCCCGGGAACTCGGTAAAAGCCCGGCCGACTGCATCGAGGATGTGTGCGTCCGAAGAGCCGAGCTCGGCGGCACCGAGTCCGAGGTTCAGGCGGTGCGCCAGCTGGTTGACGAGGTAGAAACCGGGGGTCGCGTTCTCAACCTCGATGGCGTCGAAATCAAGCTCGGCCGCCAGCCATCCGACGCCGTGCACAGCGCCGGCCCGGGTGCGCCTCTGCGTGCGCCAGAACGGATGAACCGCGACCGCCAGGCCACCCTGATCGTGAATCGCGTCGAGGGTCGCGGCCGCTGACATGCCGGGCCGCACACGACGCTCGAGAAACAGGGCGACGATGTGCCCGTCGCGGCTCGACACCTCCTCGCCGACGATGACGTGGAAGCGTGCGCGCTTGGCTGCGTGATCCCGCGCGCGCAGCGCTCCCTCGATAGTGTCGTGGTCTGTGACTGCGATCATGTCGAGCTTCGCGCGGCGCGCGGCATGATCGACAAGCTCTTGAGGCGTTGGCCAGCCGTCGCTGACGGTGGTGTGCATGTGGAGGTCCGCTCGACCCGGTGAAGGCACGGGTGTGCATGCTACGCGCGACAGCCTTACCATCGACGTTTCACGACCTTCTGTCCGGCTTGGGGTAGATGGAGGTAGCGCCAGTGGAAGGCTTGATGCAGGACTACGAGCTCTCTCTTCAGCATGTGCTCTGGCGGATCGAGCGCCTGCACCAGAAGAAAGAGGTGGTGACCAAGCGCGAGCAGGGCGTTCACCGCACGACCAACGGCGAGATGGTGCCGCGCATCAACCGGCTTGCGGGCGCGCTCAAGCGGCTTGGCATCAAGCCCGGTGAACGGGTGGCGACGCTTGCGTTCAACAACTACCGGCACCTCGAGCTTTACTACGCCGTGCCCTGCATGGGCGCCGTCCTGCACACGCTCAATCTCCGCCTGTTTCCTCAGCACCTCGAATTCATAATCAATGACGCGGAAGACAAGGTTTTATTTGTCGATCAGGCCCTGGTTCCTCTTCTCAAGCCCCTGATTGGAAAGATTCCATCCGTGGAGCGGATCGTCGTGATGACCGATGTTGAGGTCGAATCACACGGCCATAACGGAGTCGGCGAGATGCTCGACTACGAGGCGCTCCTCCAGGCCGAGAGCGACAGCTACCCGTGGCCCAAGCTCTCGGAACGCATGGCTGCTGCCATGTGCTACACGTCCGGGACTACGGGAAACCCGAAGGGGGTTGTCTACTCGCACCGGTCGCAGTTCCTCCATACGATGGGCTGCCTGCAAGGCGACAGCATGAACATCACAGAGAAGGACACCGTGCTCCCGCTCGTTTCGATGTTCCACGCCAATTGCTGGGGAATTCCTTATGCATGCGGCCTGGCCGGCGCCAAGCTCCTGCTCCCGGATCGATTCCTGGGTGACGCCAAGATGATCGTCGACCTTGCCGAGCAGGAAGAGGCGACGTACCTCGGAGGCGTACCAACGATCTGGATCAACACGGCTGCCTACCTGAAGGAGTCAGGCAGGCGCCTGCCCAAAGTACACACGGTCCTCTGCGGTGGGTCCGCTGTGCCTCGAGCGCTCATGGAGTCGATGGATTCGCTGGGGCTGCGCATCCTTCACGCCTGGGGCATGACCGAAACCTCGCCTCTGGGCAGCGTTGGGCGCCCGCGGGCGGGCACGAAACCTGAAGACGAGCTCAACGCGCGTCTGACGCAGGGGCCGGTGGGGCCCGCGGTCGAGATCCGCATCAGCGACCAGGAGACAGGTGAGGAGCTGCCCTGGGACGGGGTGGCCTTCGGCGAGATCCAGGTGCGTGGTCCCTGGATCGCCCGCGGCTATCACAACGGCTATGACGCGGACAAGCTGACGGAGGACGGGTGGTTCCGCACCGGAGACGTGGCCAAGATCACGCCCGAGGGCTACATCCAGATCGTCGACCGCACCAAGGACGTGATCAAGTCGGGAGGCGAGTGGATCTCGTCAGTGGAGCTGGAGAACGCGATCATGTCGCACCCCAAGATCATGGAAGCGGCCGTGATCGGCCTTGTCCACCCGAAGTGGGACGAGCGCCCCGTCGCCTATGCGGTGCCCAAGCCCGAGTTCAAGGGCAAGGTCACGCAAGAGGAGGTCATCGACTTCCTCAAGGACAAGGTGGCGAAGTGGTGGCTCCCGGACGAGGTGCGATTCATCGACGAGGTGCCCAAGACGTCGGTCGGCAAGTTCGACAAGAAGGTGTTGCGCGCGAGCGCCGTCCCGATCAAGCAGGGAGTGCAGGAGGGAGCCAATAGCTGATGGCACGTACAGCAGCCCGTGAGCATGCGATCGGTCGCGACAAGTTCCACTTCAAGTGGGACAACTCGATCCCGCCGGTGGTCGAGATCGAGCCCGGTGACGTAGTCCACTTCGACACCGAAGAGGTGACGGCCGGCCAGCTCAAGAAAGGCGACCCGGCCTCGAAGCTCGGCGCGCTGGACTTCGACCGCCTCTATCCGCTCGGAGGGCCCGTCTATGTGAAAGGCGCCGAGCCCGGTGACACGCTCGAGGTGGAGATCCTCGACCTCAAGCCGGGATCGTGGGGATGGACAGCGCTGCTGCCCGGTCTCGGACTCCTGGCTTCGGATTTCCCAGACCCTTACGTGCGGTACTTCGACCTGGGCGACCGCTCCTCAGCCGAGCTGCGCCACGACATCCATATCCCAATCGCGCCGTTCTGCGGAACCATGGGTGTTGCGACCGACGAGCCAGGTCCCCATGCAGTGCTGCCCCCCACCAAAGGGGCCGGCAACATCGACACCCGCCACCTGACCGCCGGGACGAAGCTCTCCCTGCCCGTTTTCGTACCCGGTGCGCTGTTTTCGGCCGGCGATTGCCATGGGGCGCAGGGAGACGGCGAGGTCTGCGTTACCGGGATCGAATGCCCGATGACGTTCTCACTCCGGTTTGGAGTGGTCAAAGGCGCCTCGTTGCGACCCTGGAGCTACCACTTCATCACGCCGGCGGCGCCTCTTCAGCCGCGCAGCGACGAGAAGGGCTACCACGCGGTCTGTGCTCTCGGCCCAGACCTGATGGAGAACGCCCGCAACTCTGTGCGCGACACGATCGCGTGGCTGAAGACAGATCACAGCCTCAGCCGAGAGGATGCCTACATCCTGTGCAGCCTGGCCGGCGACCTCAGGATCAGCCAGATCGTCGACCAGCCGAACTTCGGGGTCTCCTTCTATCTGCCGCTGAGCGTCTTCCACTAGCCACCAGCCTCACCCGCGGGAGCATCTCCCCTACAGGGGGCAGAGAGCCGCGTACCGTGCGGCATACTGACCGACTGGTGTTCGAGGCTTGAGTACTACCCAACTGGGTCGCTATCCGATCGAAGCCGAGCTCGGGCGCGGAGCCATGGGAGTCGTCTATCGGTCAACGCACCCGCGGCTGGAGATCCCGGTGGCGATCAAGGTGCTGGCCGAGCAGTACTCGAGCGACCAGAGCTTCCGCCAGCGCTTCCATCGCGAAGCCGCCACGGTCGCCGCCCTGAACCACCCCGGCATCGTGCGCGTCTACGACTTCGACGAGGACGGCCCGGTGCTTTTCATCGTGATGGAGTGGGTCGAGGGTCGGTCGATGCGGTCCTGGCTGGACGAGTACGGGCGCTTCAGCGTCGACGTCTCGGTCGACCTGATCCAGCAGCTGCTTTCAGCGGTCGGCGTGGCGCACGACTACTCGATCGTCCACCGCGACCTGAAGCCTGACAACATCCTGATCTCCAACCGCGGGAAGACGAAGATCCTCGACTTCGGCATCTCGAAGCTCGTCGACGACAAGCACCGCCTGACCGCGACGGGCAGCATGGTCGGCACGCCGGCGTACATGGCGCCTGAGCAGGTCAAGGGCGACGCGGTGGATGCCACCTCGGACATCTACTCGCTGGGCATGATCCTCTACGAGCTGCTGCACGGCGAGCCGCCCTTCACCGGCCCGCTGCCATCGGTGCTGCACTCGCAGGTCTTCGACAAACCTCGAGCCTCGACCGCCATCCCGTCGCCGATCATGGACATCATCTGGAAGGCGACCGCGAAGGAGCGCAGCCAGCGTTTCCAGAGCTGCGAGGCCTTCTCCGGTGCGTTCCACTACATGCCAAAGCCGGGAGTGGCGACGGCGCCCGTGGAGGCGATCTCCAACGAGATCGTGGTCGCCGACGAGGAAGAAGAGGAGCACCGGCAGCCGATGCCGGCCCGGACCGACGGCCACAAGCCCGCGGGGGTGTGCACGTACAGCGACTGCCAGGAGCGGCGTGGCTGGGCATGCGCCTACAAGGACCTGACCGGGCGTGAATGCAAGAGCTGGTGGTGCCGCCGGCACATCCAGTTCATCGAGCGCACGCCGTTCTGCCCGCGACATGCCAGTGTCATCCGGGCGCTCGCGCCCACTGCGAACACGATCTTCGAGATCAAGAACCGGCCTGCGGTGGACGACCGCGCCCTGCCCCTGGCGGCGCTCGTCGCCGAGGACATCGACAAGGACGTGACCGAGCTGGTGCGCCGTCGCTACCAGAACCGCAAGGATGTCACGCTCGCGCGCGATCGCACGGTGCGCCAGACCTGGTCGGGACGTCAGGAGGTGGCGTGGGAGCGCAGCTGGGCGGCGCTCAAGTCCCAGGGATACCTGATCCGGATCGCCGTCCGCGTGGCGACCGACGAACCTGACACGGTGCAGCTTCTGATCGGGAACACGGTGGTGTTCAAAGAGGTGCCGGACTGGATCAGCCGCCGCCGCGAAGGCGAGCCACCCGACCATTCCGACCGCGCGCGCTTCGGCAAGAAGCTCTTCGGCGCGATCCTCGAACACGTCGACGAGCCTCAGCCGGTGCCGTCGACCGTTCCTGCCCCCAGCCACGAGATCGAGCCTCCCCCACCGCCTGAGATCAACCGCACGCTGATCGAGGGCATGGTGCTGCGGATCGCGTCGTCGGCGACCAGGGTCACCGGGTTCGAGGTGGCGGACCTGCTCGCGCTTCCTTTCTCCGCCGTCGAGCCGATCTTGAAGGCGCTGACCACCTCGAACCTGCTGGACGCCCTCGGCCTCGCCGCCGAGCAGGGTCCGTGGCTCGGCCGACCGCTTCCAGAACGCATGGCGTACGCGATCACCAAGCAGGGGCGCACACGCAGCGACCAGATCGGCGACGCGAGCACCCGCTACTCGGGGCCCGCGCCGGTATCGATGGCCGAATACCGGGCTGTGCTCGCTGAGGCGGCCAAGCCAGGCACGCTCGACCTTGTCAAGGTCAACCTTGCGCTCAGCGGCATCGAACTGGCGCCCGGCGTCACCGAGGCTGTACGCGCCGCGGTCAACTCTCGCTCTTCGATCTTCATCTACGGCGCGCCGGGAAACGGCAAGACCACGCTGGCGCGGCGCATTCCCAGCCTCCTCGGCGGCCCGATCGTGATCCCTGTTGCCCTCGACATCGGAGGCGGCGAGGTGATGACGATCTTCGACGGCGCGGTGCATAGGCTCGAGGCCAACCAGCCCGTCGACCGCCGGTGGCGGCGCGTGGCGCGACCGCTGGTGCAGGTCGGCGGCGAGTTCCAGCTCGAGATGTTCGACCCGACCTGGGAGGAAGGCAGCCGGACTTACGGCGCGCCTCTGCAGGTGAAAGGCAACGGTGGAGTGCTGCTGATCGACGACCTCGGCCGCCAGCGCGTATCGCCAAAACAGATCCTGGACCGCTTGCTCGTGCCGCTGGAGCAGGACACCGACTATATGAACCTGTCGGCGAGCGGTCGCAAGGTGGAGGTTCCGTTCCAGGCGCAGCTCGCGCTCTCCACCAACCTCAAGCCGGCCGAGCTGCTGGACGAAGCGTACCTACGCCGGCTCGCCTACAAGGTCCTGATGCCCGACCCGACGTGGGAGATGTGGACGCGGATCTTCGAGCGCGAGCGCCAGCGCCTGAGCATTCCGCCCGACGCCGGCGCGCTGGAGATGATCTCCGCCCTGTACAGCGGGCGGCCACTGCGCGGCAACCACCCGCGTGACCTCCTTGAGCGGCTGGTGGACGTCTCGTCGGCGCGCGGCGTGCGGCCCCAGCTCACGCCAGAGCTGGTCGAAGCTGCCTGGCACACGCTCTTCATCACGAGTTAGCGACGAGATCCGAGCGCGCGAGTGACGTCGGTCGGCGACAGAATCCCGACGAGCTTGCCGCCGTCGATCACCAGCATCTGGCCTTCGTCTGACTGCCGGAAACGGTCAAGCACCGCGATGACTGGTTCGTTAGGAGAGGCCTTGGCCACCTCGTCCATGCCGGTACCGACGTCGCGTACGCGCCTGGAGTTGCGTTCTTCCGGCGCCACTTGAGCCAGCCGGTTCAGGGTGACCAGGCCATCGAGGTCTCCATCGAATGTCTTCAGTGGAAAGGCAACTGCGCGCTGCCCCGGAAGGTACGACCGCATGAACTCATCGACGGTGATCCAGCCTGGGGCCACAAGTGGATCACGCGTCATCAGGTCGCCCACACGCAGCCCGTCGAGGGCGCCGCGCATCAGTACCTGCGCCTCCTCGCTCCGCGCGGCTGAGAGGAGAAACCAGCCGAGGAAGATCAGCCAGAGGCCGCTGAGCGCGACCTGCAAGAAGAGTGACGCGAGCCCGACCGCGATCATCAGGAAGGCGCAGATCCGTCCGAGGCGTGCGGCGCTGGAGGTGGCGCGGTATCGGTCGCCGCTCCGCTGCCACAACCAGGCCCGCAGCAGACGCCCGCCGTCGAGCGGGAAGGCGGGGATGAGGTTGAAGAGGAGCAGCAGAGCGTTGGATGCGGCCAGCCACAAGCACGCGCCCTCGACCAGGGGCGGCCCGGCAGTGGCGTCCAGCACAAACGTGATGACTCCAAAAAGGATGGCCACGGCCAGGCTGACGATGGGTCCGGCGATGGCGATCTTGACCTCGGCGCTCGGCGTCGCAGCGTCGCCCCTGAGCCGCGCCACACCACCGAAGATCCAGAGTGTGATGCCGTCGACCTTGACGCCCAGACGCCGCGCGACCAGTGCGTGGCCCATCTCGTGGCTCAGCAGCGACGTATAGAAAAGGACGGCGGCGAATGCAGACACGAGCCAGTACGCGGACTGAGGCTGGTCGGGCACCACAGACGGAAAAAACTGTCCCGCCAGCGTCCAGACGATGAGGACGAAGACGATCGCGAGGCTCCAGTGCAGTCCCACCTCGACGCCGGCGATACGGCCCAGGCGGACGCTTGCCTCCACTTGGGCCATGTTAGAAGGGGAAGCTGAGAGGCCTCGGTATACTTTTGCGTCGGCTTGGAATGCGCCCGGCGCGCGCCCGGCCCATGCGGCGGTGGCGGAATGGCAGACGCGCTAGTTTCAGGAGCTAGTGTCCGCAAGGACGTGGAGGTTCAACTCCTCTCCGCCGCACCAGTAGCCTAAGCAGCGGTGGACGAAGCAGAACGCCTCAGCCGGCTGGCTGAGCTGACGGTCAGAGTCGGCGCGAATGTGCAGCCTGGCCAGCTCGTGGTGGTCAACGGAATGGTCGAGAACGCTCCGCTCATGCGAGAGATTGCGCGCGCCTCATACCGCGTGGGCGCCCACCGCGTCGAGGCCCTCTACCAGGACATGCACTTCGCTCGCGCCATGATCGAGTTGGGTCCGGAGGAGTCGCTGACCGAGACGATGCCCTGGGACCTGACGATGCTGCGCACGCTGGTCGCCAAGAGCGGGGCTTTCATCCAGGTGAGCGGAGATGCCGAGCCGACCCTGCTCGCCGACCTGGACGGTAAAAAAGTTGGCAAAGCACACCCGGTCGAGCTGATCACCGAGTACATGCGCGTCATCGGCGATGAGCTGATCTGCTGGACCATCGTGCCCGCGCCGAATCCTGGGTGGGCGCGCGAGGTCTTCGGCACGCCTGACATCGACGCGCTCTGGCGGGCCGTGGAGAAGGCGGTGCGACTCGACGACCCTGACCCGGTGGCGGCCTGGAAGAGGCACATCGCGCGACTCAAGCGGATCGCCCACGAGCTGACCGGGCGGCGTTTCGACAGCCTGCGTTACCGAGGCCCGGGGACGGACTTCACGGTCGGCCTCTTCCCCACCTCGAGATGGAAAGGCGCAAGCGAGCAGAGCGCCTTTGGAGTGGAGTTCACACCCAACCTCCCGACCGACGAGGTGTTCACGTCGCCCGACCCTCGCCGCGCCGAAGGCAAGCTCCGCTCAACCAGGCCTCTGCAGCTTGGGGGCACGATGATTCGTGACCTGGAGGTCGAGTTCCACGACGGACGCATCGTGAAGGTCGATGCGAACAGCGGCGCTGACGTGGTCAGAGGCCAGCTCGCGATCGACGCCAACGCGAGCCGGCTCGGCGAGGTCTCCCTCGTCGACGGTTCGTCAGCGGTGCGTCAGCTTGATCTGGTCTTCTTCAACACGCTGTTCGACGAGAACGCAACCTGCCACGTCGCGTATGGCTCTGGATTCACGTTTTGCGTTGAGGATGAGGCTGATCGCGCAGCAGTGAACGATTCGGCGGTGCATACGGATTTCATGATCGGGGGACCCGAGGTCGAGATCGACGGCCAGGAGCGTGGCGGCGCCTGGGTGCCGATTCTGCGCAACAACCAGTTTCAGATCGCCTAGTGTCCGGGACGGAAAGGTAGGTGGCAACCGTCCAGTACGACCAGCTACAGACGCTGTACCGAACACTTCTTGTTTTCGCGACCGTGGCGGTGGTCATCCTCGCGGTCGGCCTGGTGGAATTCGTGTACTTCGAACCGCCCGGTCAAACCACCGGTGTGAAGGCGCGGATCGCCGGGGTGTATCAGTACGATCAGGCGACGGGCAACACGATCGGTCCTGACAGATCGTCGTTCGCCCGCACTGAGGAATTCGCGGCGGTGGTCGACTGGTCCGGGCTGCCACCTGACCTGAGCGTGGACGCGCGCTGGTATGACACATTCGGCAGTGTCGTCGGTCGGGTCGGGCCAAGCACGCCCGCTGCGCTTGGCCCGCGGACCATCATTGCAGTCACGGTGCCTCAGGGCCTGCACCACAACCTGCCAGGCCATTACACATTTGTCGTGGAACGCCTGCAGGGTGGGCTTCCGGTTGAGGTCCTGGCCCGCAGGATCGTGCTGGTCGAGCGGTGAGGGCGACCCCCGCTTACACGACCCCTCCGGCGGCGAATCCGCAACCCCGGCTGCGGCCCGGGCGCTATGGAATCGCCGTTGCCATCACCGCCGTCGTCGTGATCGCGCTGATCGCCAGCTCGCTCCTCAACTACGTGTACCTGGATTCCATCCCAGGACGGACCTCTCTGTACGGCCTCCTGGCCGTGGCCCTGATCGCGCTCGGCACCTACATCGGCGTGCGCGCGTTCACGCGCGAGCGGGCCAGCCGCCGAAAGCACCTCATTCGCGCCGGCGTGTTGCTCGGGCTGGGAGTGCTGCTCTGGCTGCTGGTGATCGACGTGTTCGTCTTCACGCAGGCTGCAGGCCCAGGAGTGGCCGCCATCTGCGCGCTGGCATGCATCCCCACCACGGCGTTCGGACTCTTCGTCGTGCGGCGCATGGACCGGAACGAAAAGGAACCCTGGAAGCTTGTCCTTGTCGCGGCCGCCTGGGGAGCGATCGTTGCCACGAGCCTTGTCATCTGGGGCGAAAGCCTTTGGGAATCAATTGCTTCACGCACCCTGGTCCCCGGCCCGGGCCTGGACGCTTCGACCGCATTTTCGGCCGGGGTGCTCGAAGAGCTCGCCAAGGGAACCGCGGTGGTGTTGCTTTTCCTTGTCATGCGCAACGACTTCGACGACGTCGTGGATGGAATCGTCTACGGCGCCGCGGTCGGACTCGGATTCAACTTCATGGAATCGGTCACCTACATGACCAATCTCTACGCGATTTTCAACTCAGAAGGATTTGGCTGGTATGCCGCAGGTTTCCAGTGGTACGCGCGTCAGGGGCTCGGACTCTTCTTCGGTCACGCGACGTACACCGCGTTCATCGGCGCCGGGCTGGGAGTGGCACGGCAGCTGCACAACAAACGCCAGAAGGCTTTCGCGATCCTGAGCGGATTCCTAATCGCGATCGCGGGTCACTTCTCTTGGGACGCGTGGCTAACCTTCTTCCCGATCGACAGCACGCTGTTTGGGCTGGTCGAGATCCACATGCGGACGCTGATCATGACCGGGCCATTCACCGCCGGCGTGATCGCGCTATTGCTCTTCGGGATCCGCTACGAGGCGATGAACCTGGTCGACCAGTTCCGGAAGGAGGCGGCCAGCGGGTCTGGAGCAATCCTGCCGGAGGAGATACCGATCCTCGCCAGTCCGTGGCAGCGGTTGAAGCAGCGCCTGCGAGCCTTCAGGCGCGGCGGGCTGAGGGCGTACTTCAAAGTTGCTCGACTGCAGTCAGGGCAGCTTGACCTCGCCATGGAGCGGTGGCACCGCGAACGCCAGGAGATCGACATGCCGCTGGAGGCTGAGGACGCGTTGAGGCAGCGCGTGCTCCAGCTGCGACACTGGGTGCCCGCTTAGGCCGGCAAGCGTCCCCAGATCGCCCGCGCGAGGGCGAGCAATAAAAGCATGGCCGCGGCGGCCCACGTGATGGCCGAAACCAGCGGGTCACTGAAATCGGTGCCGCTGAGCACTGCGTGCAAGAAAGTCAGCGCGAACGCGGCATAGGCGAGGCGGTGCAGCCACAACCACGCGGACTTGTTCATCCGCCTCTTGAAAAATGCGGTGACCGTCACGACCAGCAGGATGTCGACCGACACCGCCCCAAGGCCGATCGCCAGCGTGCCGTAGCTCGCGTGAAATGGCACGACCAGGTCCAGCACTCCGATCCGGGCGGTCTTGTCCAGCAACAGCGAAAGCAGGTGAATGCCGGCGAGCGGAATCCACAGCGCGGTGGTGTACTCGTGCAGCGCACGCAGCGCGCGATTGCTGCCCATCCAGTCGAGCACCGCCGAGCGAAGCGCGATGCCTGTAACCAATGCAACTGCGAGCGCCGCATACGAGCTCAGCCCGGCCACGCGCGCCAGCACCCAGAAAAACTGGTCGGCCGTCATGTCACTTGAACCACCACGCAAGCGCGAAAGCTGCGCAGTACGCAGGCGCGTCCTCGGGTCCCAGGAGCAGCGCCGTCTTCGCGATGATCTCGGCTTCCACGCCACTCGCGGCGATGACCGAGGCCTCTTCGATTCCCGTTGATGCTGGACGACCCGTGCGCGGGTCGATGAGATGGTGGTCGTTGCCCCACCGGCGCTTGAGAACGCTGCTCGTGGCCGCCCCCTGCTCCCGCAGCAGCACCGTGGCTCCGGCGATTCCAACCGGCCAACCCTCACCCGCCGGTCCTGTACCCCGAGCGCTGAGATCGCCGCCGAGGTTGGCCAGCGCGTTAGGTCCCAGCGAGTCACACAGCCGGTCGGCCATCCACCCTTTGGCGATCCCCCCGAGATCGATGCCCGCGCCGGGCTCCAACCGAACAGCTCCCGGTCGCACGCTCAGCACGTCCGAGAGCGGAGGTAGGGGAGAAAAGGCGGACTCGGTCGCCACCGGGGGGCCTGCCGACAGCGGCCTCACGTAGCCGATGCTGAGCATCGACGGAAGTACTGCGACATTGACCAGGCCACCGCTGATCTCATAGGCGCGCAGCGACTCGCGGCAAAGTGATTCCAGGTCCGGGCTGACCTCCGTCCACCGGCCGGCCGCAGCATTCAATCGCGACAGCTCGCTGTCGGGCGAGAACCGGGTCAGCCGCGCCCCCATCCGCCGCACCCAGAACTCCGCTTCGAGCAGCCGGGTGGGGGAAAGACCAACCGCGAAGAGGCTGCAGTTGGTACCGAGCGCCTCGAAGTGATGCCCCTCGATGGGCGCGCTACGAGGCATAGGTCGACGTCACCGGCTGGACGTCGCTCGGCTGCACCGAAGGTCCGAGCGTAAGACTGCCGCCCGGCACGCTGACGGTCGACCCGCGCGTCGCGCTCAGCACCGCCGGCTGCAGTGGAGCTGCCGGATTCTTGAGGTGCGAGGTGACATAAAGAGCCGAGAGCATCGTGGTGGCGACCGTCAGCGCGGTCGCCCCCAGCTTCAGGACGGCGGTTCGCATTTCACACCGTGGCCGCGATCGGAGCCTTGAGGAATGGAACCCGATCGAACGAAGCCCCGAGGATCTGGCTCGAGCCGGCGCCGAGATGCCCGCCGAGGATCTCCTGGTACACGGAGCGGAAGTCGACCGCGTACTTGAGATTGCCGGTGGCGTCCAGGTTGGTGAGGTTCGGCGCCTCGCCGTACAGGCCGCCCTTGACCGGGTCGCCGATCAGCAGCAGCGGCGCGGCTGCCCCGTGGTCGGTGCCGCCGCTTGCGTTTTCCTTGGGCCGGCGGCCGAACTCGGACCAGGTGGCGATGAGCACCTTGTCCGCCATGCCGTGGGCCGCCAGGTCCTTGTAAAAGGCGCCGACGGCCGAATCGAGGTAGCCCATCAGGTCGTCGTGCCGGTTGAGCTCGGTGTAGTGGGTGTCGAAGCCCCCGAGGGTGACGTGCAGCAGCTTCACGCCGGTCCCCGTGACGATGAGCTCCGCCGCCAGCTGCAGAGCGGCGGCCAACTGGTTCTTCGACGAGTAGACGAGCTTCACCTTGTCGCTGTAGTCGGCCATCGGCTGGTAGCTCGCCGCTGAAGTGCGAAGCGTCGCCATCGTCTCGGTCGCGGTTGCGATCGCGGTGTCGAAGAGCGCGCCATAGATGCCGGGCGTCCCCTTGTAGAGCGCGCCGACGGCGGCCTCGACCTCGCTGCCGCCGGTGAATCCGAACGTTTTCTGGTTCTGGATCACGGTCATCGTCGCCTGCAGGTCGCGGAGAGCGCCCGGTACGTCGGTCGTGCCGCATGCGCATCCCGTTAGCGGGTGACCGTTGGAGTCGTACGCGCTCGCCAGGGTCCTGCCCAGCCAGCCGTCGACCTGCCTGCGCGTGGGGTCTCCGGTCTCCCAGATTCGGATCGACTCGAAATGTGAAAACGTCGGGTTCGGATAGCCGACGCCCTGCACGATGGCGACCTTGCCCTGATCCCAGAGCCCTTTGATCGAGCCCAGGTTGTGGTTGAACCCAAACTGGTTGTTCAGCGGCAGCGCCTGCGAGACCATCGAGCTCGACAGCTTGGGGCGAAGGTCGTGGAGCGTCGGGTCCGCCAGCGGCACCACCGTGCGCAGTCCGTCGTTTCCGCCGGCGAGCTGGATCATGACCAGGATGTTGTCGTTGGTCACGCCTTCACGCTTGGCCGCGTACACGGCTCGCGCAAATGCATCCGGCACGGCCGCATATCCCGCCGCGAGTCCGGCGGCTCCCGCACCGAAGACCAGGCCGGCCTTGAGAAAGTCGCGCCGCTTGAGCTGGTTGATGCCGACTTCTGTGGTCATGTTCCTTTCACCTACTTGAGCTGAAATTCCGGAGAGGCGAGCGCGATGAACCAGCGCGCCCGATCATCGGCGGCCCGGTTCAGGAGGCTTGCGGTCTGAGGGCTGAGGACGCCGTCAAGGTGAACGCGTGACGAATCCGACGCTGCAGGCAGCGACGTTTTGAGCTGGGCAAGGGCCGCGGTGACGAAATTCACGCGCTCGACGACCGTGTTGGACGAGATCCATGACTCGTTGTTCGGCCAGCCGCCGACGTCCGGCGGGTCGAAGAGCGACTGGCCCATCCCGGTGCCCGCGGAGGCGATGAGCTTGGAGGGATTGCTCAGGCCGAGAGCGCGGGCAGCATGGACCGTGAATTCGGCCGGACTCTTGACCAGCGTTCTATAGCTGCTCGCTGCAGCGAACTGCGGGCTGGTGAACACGGCGCGCATCAACGTCTTCATGTCGTACTTGCTGCGACGAAATGCGTCGGCCAGGGTCTTCACGTAGGCGCCGTCGGGATTGGCCGTGACGAAGTGCTGCGCGAGCTTGCCCGCGATGAACTGGGCGGTCGCCGGCTGCGCAAGGATGCGGTCGACGACCCCTTGGATATCGAGGGGGCCCGACTTGCCGAGATAGGTGACGGCACCCTTGAACGCCCGCTTCGGATTGAACACGCCAGGTTTCGGCGTCGAGTAGACCGGCAGCCGGCGCGTCACGTTGTTCGCCTTGTCCACCGTCACCGTCGTATATGAATCTGGCGGCGGCTCCTGCCAACCCGCGAGCGCCTTGGCGCTCTGGCGTACGTCCTCCTCTGTGTAGTTGCCAGGTCCCATCGTGAACAGCTCCATCAGCTCTCGCGAGTAGTTCTCGTTCGGGTTCTGTCCCGTTGAGGTCGCGAGGTCTAGGTAGCGCAACATCGCCGGGTCTGTCGTGACCTGCATGAGCATCGATCGCAGGTCGGTCAGCGACATGCGGCGCCACGTGAGGTTCTGCCAGTACATAAAGGTGTCGTCGGCCACCTTCCGGTAGTCGCTGGTGAAGTGGCCGTGCCAGAAAAGGGTCATCCGCTCGGCGAATGGCGTGGACGTGGTGAGCATGTGGTCGATCCACCACTGCTGCAGCTGGGCGACGGCAAAGCGACCGCCGGGAGTGCTCGCGGCGGCCAGTGCCGGCGGGTCAACCGGCTTCGTCTCGATCAGCCGGTCCATGGTCTTGTTGAACCCGTCAGACAGGGCGGTCTCGAGCTGGGTGGGCGTGTATCCGAAGCTCGTGCGGCGCAGCAGCTGCATTACGCGCGCCGACTCAGAGCCAAGGGGCGAAACCCAATCCAGGGCGGAACCAGCTTTTGGCCTGGCCAGGTTTTGCATCGATCCGCCGAGCAGCCGGACCGCTCCGACGCCGACTCCGGTCGCCACCGCCGCCGCCAGCGCCTGGCGCCGCGTGATGCCACGGCGAACTTGAGGAGCGGGTAGATCAGTTTTCTCGGGACTCGGGGCAAGGCTCACGATCCAATTCAAACCCGGTCCACCGCGCATGACATCAGCCGGATGTGAAGAATTCGTAATCGCGTACCGAGATGGATGTGGATGCGGCGAACGCCGCGCGCTGCCGGGGGCGGAAGGGGACCTACGAGGCCTGGTACCTGACGGTGGCGGATCCTGCGCGCCGGCAGGGCTACTGGATGCGGTACACGACGTTCAACCCCGCGCCTGGTGTCCAGGCCGAGTCCCACTCAGCCCTGTGGGCGTTTCGATTCGACCACGACAATCCCGACGCGAACTGGGGCGCCAAAGTGTCGTTTCCACTCGAGGAGCTGCAGACCCAGCCGCGGCCGTTTGTGCTGCGGATCGGTGCCTCACTGCTTGCCCACGACGGATGCTCGGGCGAGGTCAGCAGCGAGCGGGGAACGATGAGCTGGAACCTGCATTGGGACTCGCGAGAGCATCCTTTCCCGTTCGTTCGCCCGCCCTGGCAGGCGCTCTCTTCGGTCGCCAACATCGGCGTCCAGCCGGCACTCAAGGTGTCGGGCACGATCACGATCGACGGCAGCGTCGCGCACCTGGAGAACGTGCCGGGCGGCCAGCAGCACACGTGGGGCTCAAGCCACGCGCTGGAGTGGAACTGGGGCTTCGCGTCCGGCCCCGATTTCTGGATGGACGGCGCGACGTCGCGAGTGCGGTCACGACTGGGTCGGGAGCTGACCGGCACAGCAGTCGGCGCGCACCTGCGAGAGCATCGGTTTCTCCTCAACGGACTGTTCCAGGTCCTAGGCACACGCGGACCGATGAGCGTGGATTCATGGACGGCGCAAGCGAGGCTGGGACCACGGCGCCTGCACGTCGAGGTGACGCCGAGGAGGTCAGACCTGATCGGGGTGACGTACGCAGATCCGACCGGCGGGTCGCGCGTCTGCTACCACACAGAGGTTGCGGACCTGGAGCTGCGGCTGAGCCAAGGCGATGAGATCCTGGCCCGAGTCCGGCGCCCGGCGGCCGCCGCATTCGAGTACGCGTCGGAGTCTCCTCTCCCGGGGCTACCCATTCTAATTAGCTGATCACGATCTGAAACCTGGCAAATGCTAGGATCTCAACGTCAATGCCTAACTATCGCCTGGGACAGGCCGCAAAAATGCTCGGGGTCAGCACCGATACGGTGCGGCGCATGGTCGACGACGGCCGGCTGATCGCAGCTCGAAGCTCCGGCGGTCAGCGGCTCGTCGACGGCGCCTCACTCGCGCGTCTGGCCAAGCCAAGGGGGCCTGCGAAACCCGAGGTCTTCGTCGCCCAGTCGGCACGCAATCGGTTTCCAGGCATCGTCACGCGGGTGGTCAAGGACCGCGTCGCCGCGCAGGTCGAGATCCAGGCCGGGCCTCATCGGCTGGTGTCGCTGCTCACAAGAGAGGCGGTCGATGAGTTGAAGCTCAAGCCTGGAATGCCGGCGGTCGCGGTGGTCAAGGCGACCAACGTCGGAGTGGAGCTTCCGCGTGACTAAGCGCGTCGTCGTCGTTCTGGTGACAGGCCTGCTGGCCGCATGCGGAAGCTCATCAGCCTCGGGTCTGAGCACTCCGCAGACAGACGTGACCGTGTTCGCCGCCGCTTCGCTCCAGCCGGCTTTCGACAAGATCGGCGCCCGGCTGCTGACGACCAAGCGCTTCAAGACGACCTTCAGCTACGCGGGAACGCAGACGCTCACCAGCCAGCTCACGCAGGGCGCCCAGGCGGACGTGTTCGCCTCTGCAGACAAGGAGCACATGAACACGTTGCTGGACGCTGGGCTGGTGGCGGCACCGCTCGCAGTTTTCGCCACCAACAAGCTCGAGATCGCCGTCGCAAGAGGTAACCCAAAAGGCATCCACACCCTCACGGACCTGGCACGGCCCGGGCTGGTGGTGGTGCTTGCGGATCCCTCCGTCCCCGCCGGCAAGTACGCGCAGCAAGCGCTGAGGAATGCCCGGGTCACTGTCAAACCGGCAAGCCTGGAGCTCCAGGTCACCGGCGTTCTCAGCAAGGTGGCGCTCGGTGAGGCGGATGCCGGGATCGTGTACGTCAGCGACATCGTGACCAGCGGCAAGGTCGACGGTGTCAGCATTCCCGACGACGAAAACGTCACCGCCGTCTATCCGATCGCCCCGCTGAAATCGGCGACGAACCCTGCCGGGGCGAAGGCTTTCATCGACCTTGTCCTGTCGACCGACGGTCAGGCCATCCTCAAGGCCGCCGGCTTCCAGGGAGTGTGACCCAGCTCAGGGTTCCGGCCGCCCTCGTCGCACTGGCTGGACTCGGGCTCCTCTTCTTCCTCCTTCCGCTAGCCGGCTTGATCGTCCGCGCGCCGTGGAACCAGGCCGCCGCCTCGATCGGATCGGCCGAGACGGTCACGGCGCTTGAGCTCTCCTTCTTCTGTTCGGTAACGGCCACTGCGATCGCGCTGGTCCTGGGGATCCCGCTTGCGCTGGTTCTCTCGAGGACAAGCGGCACGCTTCGCAGCGTGCTCCGGGCGCTGACCACGCTGCCGATGGTCCTCCCGCCAGTGGTCGGCGGCGTCGCGCTGCTCCTGGCTTTCGGACGGACGGGCCTGGTGGGCTCGTTCCTCTACCAGGGTTTCGGCATCCAGATCCCCTTCACCACGGCCGCAGCTGTGATGGCTGAGACCTTCGTCGCCATGCCGTTCCTGGTGATCGCGGTCGAGGGCGGAATGCGCTCTCTGGATCCGCGCTATGAAGAGGCAGCAAGAGCGCTGGGAGCAAGAGGGTGGATGGTCTTCGCCCGCGTGACGCTGCCCCTGCTGCGCCCAGCGATCTCTTCCGGAGCCGTTCTCTGCTGGGCCCGAGCCCTCGGCGAGTTCGGCGCCACCATCACGTTCGCCGGCAACTTTCCGGGCCGCACGCAGACAGTGCCGATCGCGGTCTACATCGCGCTCGAAACGCACCCGGACTCGGCAATCCTGTTGAGCCTGGTTCTGCTCGCGGTGTCGGTGGCGATCCTGGTCGCCATGCGCGATCGCTGGCTCGGCGCGCCGTGACCCTCAACGCTCGCATCAAGATCCAGCGTGACGGCTTTGAGCTCGACGTACAGCTGGACGTCGACGAAGGTGAGACTGTCGCGGTGCTCGGCCCCAACGGGGCAGGGAAGACAACGCTGCTGCGAGCCCTTTCAGGGCTCATTCCAATCGTTGGTCGCGTCGAGCTGGCCGGCGAGGTGCTCGAGGACTCGGAGACACGTGTGCGTGTTCCAACCGAGCGCCGGCACGTGGGGCTGGTGTTCCAGGACCACGTCCTGTTCCCACATCTCACGGTGCTCGACAACATCGCCTTCGGCCTGCAGGCGCAGCACCGCGCCGATGCAAGACACGTCGCGCGCGATTGGCTCCAGCGAGCCGGACTTGAGGACAAGGCGACCTCCATGCCTCGCGAGCTTTCTGGCGGCCAGGCGCAGCGGGTCGCGCTGCTGCGGACGCTGGCCACGGAGCCGCGATTGCTGCTCCTCGACGAACCCCTGTCGGCGCTCGACGTGACGATTCGCGCCGAGGTTCGGAGGGAGCTCTCACGGCAGCTCGCCTCGTTTCGCGGCGTGCGGCTCTTAGTCACCCATGACCCGCTCGAAGCAATCGCGCTGGCCGACCGTATTGTCGTGCTCGAGCGGGGTCACGTCGTCCAGAGCGGCACGCCCGAGGAGGTCACGGCCCGGCCGCGTTCGCGTTTCGTCGCCGACCTGGCGGGCGTCAACCTGCTTCGCGGCAAAGCTCATGGCGACCACATCAAGCTGGCGAACGGAGCTTCGGTGGCCGCGCCGGAAGCCGGTGAGGGCGACGTCTTCGCGGTGATCCATCCTCGCGCGGTCTCTTTGTTTCTCATGCGGCCGGAAGGCACCCCTCGCAATGTGTGGCAGGGCGAGACGGAAAACGTCGACCTGCACGGCGAGCGCGTCCGCGTGCGCGTCAACGGTCCGGTACCCCTGGTGGCCGAGGTGACGCCTTCGGCCGTGCGGGAGCTGCACCTTCATGCGGGCGCTCCTGTCTGGATTGCGGTCAAGGCGACTGAGATCTCGGTGTATCCCGCCTAAACCCAGACTAGGATCAGCCACAGTGGCGAGATTGGTCCCCATGTCGAGCATCGACGCAGCGTGGCTGGGCATGGAGGACCCGACCAACCTGATGATGGTCACCGGCGTCCTGACCCTCGAAGGCAAGGTCGACGTGAAACGCCTGCGCACTGTCCTGAATCGCAGGCTCGCGCCATTTTCTCGCTTCCATCAGAAGGTGGTCCGGCCTCGCACTCGTGGCAATCTCCCTCACTGGACTGACGACACCAAGTTCGACATCGAGAACCACGTCACCCATGTCGGGCTGCCCGCTCAGGGAGGCGACAAGGCGCTGCGCAACATGGTCAGCGGCTTGATGAGCGAGCCGCTCGATTTCACCAAACCGCTGTGGCACGTACACGTGATCGACGGCTACCACGGCGGCTCGGTCGTGCTCGCGCGGATTCACCACTGCCTCGCCGACGGCATCGCGCTCGTGAGGGTGATGCTGTCGCTGATGGACGAGTCCCCGAAGGCCGCTCAGCCGCGCGCTCCGGTCACACGTCCCGCGGATGGCTCGAGGCTTTCGCTCGACTGGCTCCCCGCAGCCGTGGGGCGAGGGGTCGCTGCCGGCCAGGACGTGCTGACCAATATGAACAAGTTGCCCAATCTGGCCCGGCTCGGAGCCCACGGCGCGTACCGCCTGGGTCGCCTCGTCGTCCTGCCGCCTGACCCGGAGACGATCTTCAAGGGAGAGTTGGGACGTCGCAAGCGCGCAGCGTGGTCTCAGACGATTCCTCTCGATGACTTCAAGGCGATTGGAAAAGCGTTCGGCGCCACCGTCAACGACGTCCTGGTCGCCACCGCGACCGGCGCCCTCCGCCGTTACATGGAGAAGCGAGGCGAGCCGACAGGCGGCATCGCGATCCGTGCTTCCGTGCCGGTCAACCTGCGGCCGGCCGACGGTGCACACAAGATGGGCAATGCCTTCGGGCTGGTCTTCCTTACCCTCCCTATCGGCATCGTCGACCCGGTGCGCCGCATCGGCGCCATCAAGCGGGAGATGGATGAGCTCAAAAGCTCGCCCGAGGCGCTGGTCGCTTTTGGCGTGCTCAGCGTCATGGGCTTTGCTCCGGTCGCGGTCGAGCAGCTCGGCTTGCGGTTCTTTGGGAGCAAGGCGACGGCTGTCCTGACCAACGTCCCTGGACCCCGCCAGCCGCTCTACCTCGCGGGCCGGAAGCTGGAGAAAATCATGTTCTGGGTGCCGCAGTCGGGCCATCTCGGACTTGGCATCAGCATCCTCAGCTATGCAGGCGGAGTGATGCTTGGCGTCGCGACGGACGAGGGCCTCGTGCCGGACCCTGAACGGATCGTCGAGGAGTTCCAGCTCGAGTTCGAATCGATGAAGGCAGCAGCTAGGCCCAAAACTCGGCGCAAGACTGCCTCAACCCAGGTTTCTGTTACGTCGTAATCTTGTAACACCATGACGAACACAGAGACAATTCCGACCGAGCGCGACGCCCTCGACGCCTACTCCACCACCGTCACCTCGGTCGCGGAGCGCGTCCTGCCTTCAGTCGCCAGCCTCCGAGTCGGCCGCGCCGGGCGCGGCGGCGGGGCTGGGTCTGCTGTCGTCATCACCCGCGACGGCTACCTGGTCACCTCCGCCCATGTCGTGGCGCAGGGGGGCAAGGCGAGCGCGTCTTTCCTGGACGGCACGGAGTACGACGTCGAGGTCGTCGGCGCTGACCCGCTTTCCGACCTTGCCATCGCCCGCGCCCTCGCGGCGACGCTCGAAGCCGTGCCGATCGGCGACGCCGACAAGCTTCGCGTAGGCCAGCTTGTCGTCGCCGTAGGCAACCCGATGGGGTTCTCCGGGTCCGTCACCTCTGGGGTCGTCAGCGGGTTAGGCCGCTCGCTGGCGACCGCCGACGGTAACGGGCACCGGCGGTTCATCGAAGACGTCATCCAGACCGACGCGGCGCTCAACCCGGGCAACTCGGGCGGCGCGCTGGCGGACTGGCAGGCGCGCCTGGTCGGCGTCAACACCGCGGTGGCTGGTGTCGGCCTGGGGTTGGCGGTCCCCATGAACGCGACAACCCAGGCCATCCTGTCCGCGCTGATGCGGCATGGTCGCGTCCGCCGCGCCTACCTCGGGATCGCCGGCGGCACTCGCGCGCTGCCTCCGGCATTCGCGCAGAAGCTCGGTCGCAAGGCGGGCGTCGAGGTGCAGGAGGTGGTCGCAGGCAGCCCGGCCGCCGGAGGATCGCTCCGCAGTGGAGACATCATCGTGTCAGTCGGCGAAACCGGCGTCGCCAAGGCGGGCGACCTTCAGCGCCTGATGGTCGAGGCACACATCGGGTCGAAGCTGACGCTCACCATCCTCCGCAGCGACCACCTCGTCACGCTCGAGGTCGTACCGGTAGAACTGGCCTAGGAGTCCAGCGCTACACTCCGGTCAGTGGCCAAGCAGCGGATTCGCAACCTGCTCCAGGCGCTTCCGAAGGACGGCCGCTTCCGGATGGCGGACGTCGACGCCGACTCGACGCCCGGGCTCAAGAACCGCAAGCGGCTGACACGCGACCTGAAAAAGCACCGCGCGAAGCTTTTCAATCTGCAGGAGCGGCTGTTCGCCGAGCACAAGCGATCGCTTTTGATCGTGCTGCAGGGCATGGACACCAGCGGCAAGGACGGCACGATCACCCACGTGATCGGCGGCATGAACCCGCAGGGGGTTTTGATCACGGCGTTCAAGCAGCCGACGCCAGAGGAGCGGCGCCACGGTTTTCTGTGGCGCATCCGCAAGAGGCTGCCGGAGCAGGGCGAGATCGGCATCTTCAACCGATCGCACTACGAGGACGTACTGATCGCTCGCGTGCACGGCCTGGCCAAGCCGCCGATCATCGAACGCCGCTACGGCGTCATCAATCGCTTCGAGAAGGAGCTGGTTCGTGGAGGCACCAGGATCGTCAAGATCTGCCTCCACATCTCGTACGACGAGCAGCGCCGCCGGCTCCTCGAGCGCCTGCGCGAACCCGACAAGAACTGGAAGTTCAAGGAAACCGACATCGACGAGCGCGCTTACTGGGACGACTACATGAGCGCGTACAGCCTCGCCATCACGCAGTGCTCAACTCAGTGGGCGCCGTGGTATGTCGTCCCGGCGAACGACAAGGACTTCCGGAACTGGGCCATCTCCCGTCTGCTGATCGAGATCCTGGAGGAGATGAATCCCCAATATCCCCATCCCAAGCTCGACATTCCGCGGCTGGTCAAGCGCTTGCAGGCGTAGCGGGGCGCCAGGTTTGGTACGTTAAGCACCACTTATCAGCGAATTCGGGGGGACTCGGAAATGAAGCGGTTGCATCTCGTTTCGGGGCTGGTAGCGGCACTCTTGGTCGCTGCATGCGGCTCGACCGGCGGCGGTGGCACAACGACCAACTCGTACGCAGGCAAGATCATCAAGCTCGGCGCCATCCTCTCCATCACGGGGGCCGGCAGCGTCTACGGACCGCAGAGCTGGAACGGCGCGGCCCTCGCGGTCAAGCAGATCAACAACTCGGGCGGCGTCATCGGGGCGCAGATCGCGATGACCAAGAACGACGATGCCTCTCTCCAGGCGCAGTCCACCCAGCTCGCCCAGAAGCTGATCCAGCAGGAGCTCGACCTGGCGCTCCTCGGACCGACGCTTTCCAACTCCGCGGTCGGTGTTCACCCGCTGGCCGAGAGCCTCAAGACGCCGATCCTCGCGGTGAGCACCACCGGCATCCACATCGTCCCGGACTGCAACAACCCCTCGACCACGCCATGCAAGTACGTGTTCCGCGACAGCCTCGGCGAGCAGACGGCCATCCCCGACAACATCAAGACCTACGCCGCGGCGGCAGGGTCAGCCAAGACCGGCGTGCTGCTGGTCGCGCAGGATGACAAGTTCTCCAGCGACGGCGGCAAGATCGTGCAGGACACGGTCGGCCAGTACAACATCAGCCTGGCCGCGACCATCAAGTTCAACAAAGGTGAGGCCGACCTCTCGCCGTACGTGACCCAGGCGATTCAAAAGAAGCCGGACGTGATCTTCATCACCTCGCTTGGGGGCATCCCGGCCACGATCATGACCGAGGCGCGCAAGCAGGGCTTTAAGGGCCAGTTCCTCGGGGGCAACGGGTTCAACACCGCGAAAGTCTCGGCACAGGCGGCCGCCGCCGGCAAAGGCGCGCAAAGCGCGAGCGCCTGGTACATCGGCAACACTTTCGCGTCCAACGCGGACTTCGTGTCCGCCTACAAGACCGAGTACAACAGCGACCCCGACCAGTTCGCGGCGCAGGGTTACGCCGCGATCAAGATCCTTGCCGACGCCGCCAAGCGCGCCAACCTTACCTTCACGGACCTTCCCGGTGACCGCGACAGGCTGCGCACCGCGATGGAGTCGGTCAACATCCAGACGCCGCTCGGACCCTTCCAGTTCACCGCGGACCACGACGTCAAGCAGACCGTGTGGGTGATCCAGATGGATGGCGCGGGCGGGTTCACCCTCGTCACCAAGATCAACCCAAGCTGAGCCAGGCTGAGGCCCAGGGGGACCGGCAACGGTCCCCCACCTTGAACAAGCCGACCGGTAACGGTCCCCCACCTTTAGTAGGCCGACCGGCGACGGCCCCCCACCCCCAGTAAGCACGCGAGGTGGACCAGCAGCTCCTCAACGCGGTTTTCATCGGCTCCATCTACGCCTTGTTCGCCGTCGGCTACACCCTGGTCTTCGGCGTGCTCGACATCCTGAACCTCGCCCACAGCGCGGTCTTCATGTTCGGGGCCGCGCTCACGTACTCGCTCGTGGTCAACCACGGCCAGCCGTTCTGGTTCGCCAGCATCGTCGGCATCGCGGCATGCGCGGTGATGGGACTCGTTATCGAGCACGTGTGCCTGAGACCGCTCAGGAGGCGCCGCGCGCCACCGATCGCCGCCCTGATCTCGACCATTGGCCTGGCGCTGATCATCGTGGCCGCGGTCGAGCAGGGCCAGGCCGGCACGTTGTTCGGCTGGCTCTGGGTGGACGGAGGAAACGCCGTCGCCTTCCCCGCCGGAACCGTCCCCAACCCAACCTGGCACGTCGGCGACCTGACGCTCGAAGCCAGCAAGGTAGTGATCATCCCGATCTCGATCGTTCTCATGCTCGTCCTGGGCTATGTGATCCGCTTCACGCAGGTCGGGCGCGGCCTGCGTGCCGTGGCCGAAAACCCTCGCGCGGCTCGGCTGATGGGCCTCGACGTCGACCGCATGATCTCGCTCACGCTCGTCATCTCGTCCGCGCTGGGCGGCCTGGCGGGAATCCTGTTCGGGGTCGCGCTGGGCAACATCAGCCCGTACATTGGCCGCGACAACGTCGAGGTTCGCGGCCTGGCCGTGATCGTGCTGGGCGGCATGGGCAGCGTCCCCGGCGCGGTCGTCGGCGGCTACCTCCTGGGCCTGATCGAGGTGCTCACGCTGGTAACGCTTTCGGCGATCGGCTCCAGCTCGGGCAGCAGCGCGCGCGGCGGCGTCGCGTTTGCTGCGCTGTTCTTGATGCTGGTCCTCCGCCCCCAAGGACTGTTCGGCGCACAGCTCAGAGAGCGGATCTGATGGACTTCTTCATCCAGCTCTTCACCGATCCGGTGACCTTCTGGAACTCTCATACGCTGCTGATCGCGCAGATCGGGATCAACAGCATCATCGCCACCTCGATGTTCATCGTCCTGTATTCCGGCCAGCTCTCCCTGGCCGCCCCAGGCTTCATGGCCATCGGCGCCTACACGTCCGTCTTGATGGACCTGTATTGGCGCACGCCCCTGGCGCTGAACATCGCTGCAGGCGTGGCGTTGGCCGGCGCGGTCGGGGTGCTCGTCGGCCTGCCGGTGCTGCGCCTGCGCGGAGTCTTCCTCGCCATCGCCACGATCGGGTTCATCGAAGCGCTCCGTCTCGGCGTAATCCTCAACCTGCCGATCACCGGCGAGGGCTTAGGCCTGAAAAACATAAGTGCGGACCCGCTCAACGGAATCTACCTGGTGCTGGTCTGCCTGGCCGTCGTGCTGTTTCTGGTGTGGCGGCTGACCAAGGGCCGGCTCGGCGCTGCGTGGGCCGCCATCCGGCAGGACGAGCTGGCAGCGCTCAGCCAGGGCATCGACGTCGCGCGTTACAAGATGATCGCCTTCGTGTTGAGCGCCGTCCTGGCCGGGTTCGGGGGAGCGCTCGAAGCACACCTGCAGACCTTCGTCGACCCGGGCGACCAGCAGTACGGCGTCACGCGCGCCGTGCAGATCCTCAGCTTCGCCGTGCTCGGCGGCAGCGGTCATTTTGTCGGTCCGGTGGTCGGCGCGCTGGTGGTGACAACGTTGCCCTGGATCTTCGTGCAGGCACAGGCTTACATCAACATCGTCACCGGTCTCTTCCTGATCGCCGTCATCGTCTTCAGGCCGCAGGGCATCGTCGGCCGCGGCGGGCTGGCCATCATCAGGCCCGCCTGGTGGCCACGAAGGGATCGAGTTCGTGCTCCTACGCCTGGATAAGGTCCAGCGGCACTTCGGCGGCGTGCGCGCCGTCGACGGGGTGTCGCTGGAGGTGGAGCAGGGATCGATCCACGGCCTGATCGGCCCGAACGGCGCCGGCAAGACGACGCTGGTCAACGTCATCACCGGCTACGTGCCGTTCCAGTCCGGTCGCGCCTGGCTGGAGTCCGACGAGCTCACGGGGAGGCATGCCCATCGAATCGCGGCGCTCGGGGTGTCGCGCACATTTCAGAACATTCGGCTGTTCAAAGACCTGACCGCGCTGGAAAACGTGCTCATCGGCATGCACACGCGCCACCGCGACGACACCCTGGCTCAGGTGGCAACGTTGCCCGTGTTCCGCCGCGACCAACGCGGCCGCGTCGACGAGGCCCGCCGGCTTATGGACGCGGTCGGGCTTTCCGCCAAGGATGTCAGCGACCGAACCGCAGGCACGCTTCCGTACGGCGACCAGCGCCGCCTTGAGATCGCACGCTCCCTCGCGCTCCAGCCACGTCTGCTGATCCTCGACGAACCCGCGGCGGGGATGAACCCTTCCGAGAAGCAGGGCATCCGCGAGCTGATCGAGCGCCTCAATGCGGACGGACTGACCATCCTGCTCATCGATCACGACATGCGCCTGGTGATGGGAGTTTGCAAGCGAGTTGCAGTTCTCGACTTCGGGCGCAAGATCGCCGAGGGCACACCCACCGAAGTTTCCACTGACGCCGGGGTGATCAAGGCGTACCTCGGCACGGGCGGCGACAAGGTGGTCACCAGCGCACCGGGCGCGAGCGGCGAGGGAGCCGCTGAAGCGGTGATCGAGGCGTCTGCCAGCAGCCGTCCGGCCGTAGAACCTCAGACGGCAATCCTCGACGTGGACGACCTGACTGTCAGCTACGGCGCGATCACCGCCGTGCGAGGCGCGTCGCTTAGGGTTGCGGCCGGCGAGGTGGTGGCCCTGATCGGGGCCAATGGCGCGGGTAAGTCGACGATCCTCAACACGCTGTCGGGCCTGATCCGCCCTGACGCGGGCACCGCCGTCTTCGACGGCCTCGACCTGACCACCGCGAAGCCATCAGAGATCGTCCGGCGAGGCCTGGTCCAGGTGCCTGAAGGGCGCGAGATCCTGGCGCGCCAGACCGTGCTCGAGAACCTGGAGCTCGCCACGTGGGGCCGTCGCAGTGGGACGGTCACCAAGGAGATCGACGCGGTGATCAAGCGCTTCCCGATTCTCGGCGAGCGTCGGGCGCTGCGCGCCGGCACGCTATCGGGCGGCGAGCAGCAGATGCTCGCGATCGCGCGAGGCCTGCTCGCCAGGCCGCGACTGCTGCTGCTCGACGAGCCGTCCCTCGGGCTGGCTCCGCAGATGGTGGACGAGGTGTTCTCAGCCATCGAGGACATCCACAAGGAGGGCACAACGATCCTGCTCGTGGAGCAGAACGCCTTGCGCGCTTTGGAGATCGCCGACCGGGGTTACGTGCTGGAGACAGGGCAGGTCCGTTTGAGCGGAAGCGGCGACGACCTGCTGCACAACCCCGCCGTCCGCCGTGCCTACCTAGGGGGCTGATTGCGCCATTTGGGCACATTTGGTCCCAGCACCGAATACAGCCAACTCGACCCACTTGCCACTGAACTAAGAATCCGGCCTGGCCGCCGCGTCTGCAAAAAAAAGAGCCCCGCCAAGCGGGGCTCTCTTTCATGGTCTGAACTTAGAGGGTTCGGACGCTCTTGGCGCGCGGGCCCTTGGGGCTCGCCTCGACCTCGAACGAGACCTTCTCGCCACCCTGGAGGCTGTCGAAGTCACCTTCGGTGCCACTCCGGTGGAAGAAGAATTCCTTACCGTCTTCGGCTGCGATAAAGCCGAAGCCACGGTCCGCGACCAGTTTCTTGATGGTGCCTGTAGGCATTTCCATCTCCTATCTCTCTCGAACTTAGGCTACTCAACTCGGCGAGGCCTGTTCGAGAAAACAAGAGACCTGCGGTGAGCGCCCGCACTTCACGGGCTGACATGAGTATACCCCAGACGGTCAGTTCCTAACCCCGGGCGTCTCGGCGAGCCTCCGGGCGCGGGATTGGTCCACTTCCGTCAGGTGCCGCTTTCGAAGCCGCAGATGCTTCGGCGTCACCTCCAGCAGCTCGTCGTCGCCCAGGAAATCGAGGGACTGCTCGAGGCTCAATCGGGAGGCTGGCGTGAGCCTCACCGAGATATCCGACGTCGACGAGCGGATGTTCGACTGTTTCTTCTCGCGGCAGACGTTGACCCGAATGTCGCCGGGCCGCTTCTGGATGCCGACGACCATGCCTTCGTACACCTCTTCGCCCGCCTCGATGAAGGTCGTTCCGCGCTCCTGTGCGCCGGCCAGCCCAAAGGCCAGCGATTTGCCGGCAGACGAGGCCGTCAGCGCGCCGTTGCGCTGCTCGCGAAAGTCTCCGAGAAACGGCCGGTAGCCCATGCCGATCGATCCCATCAAGCCCGTTCCTGCCGTCAGCGTGAGAAACGTGTTGCGGAACCCGATGAGTCCGCGCGTGGGGATGAGATATTCCAGGCGCACGCCGCCCTTCTTGTCGTACGTGATCTCGAGCATTTCGCCTCGCCGCTTGCCGAGCGCCTCGGTGACCGCGCCCAGGTTCTCCTCGCGCACGTCGACGGTGAGGTGCTCAACGGGTTCCATCCGCTGGCCGTTGATCTTCTTGATGATGGCCTCGGGCCGCGAGACCTCGAACTCGTAACCCTCCCGACGCATCGTCTCGATGAGCACCGCCAGGTGCAGCTCTCCGCGGCCGCTGACCAGGAACTGCTCGGCGGCATCCGTGTCCTCGACGTGCAGGCCGAGGTTGGTGTCGAGCTCCTTGTAAAGACGCGCCCGCAGCTGACGCGTGGTTGAGAACTTTCCTTCCCGGCCGGTGAATGGGGAGGTGTTGACACCAAACGTCATGCGCACAGTCGGCTCATCGATCGCGATCCTCGGCAGAGCATCGGGCGCCTCGGGATCGGCCAGCGTGTCGCCGATGGCCACCTCCTCGAGGCCCGTCATGAGCACGATGTCGCCGGCGCTCGCGTTCGGCACCGGCACCCGGTCCAGGCCCCTGTACATCAGCACCTGCACAACCTTGGCTCGCCTCGCCTCGCTGGTCACGTCCAGCACGGCGACGGTGTCGCCCGGCGCGACGCTGCCTCGCGTGATACGGCCGATCGCCATCGTCCCCGTGTAGTCGTCATAAGCGCGATTGGCGACCAGCATCTGGAAACCGCCCTGTTCCGCAATCGGGGCGGGGATCGTGTCGATGATCGTCTTGAACAGCGGCTCGAGGTCGGCCGCCAGGTCATCGGGCTTCAGCCCGGCGCGGCCTTCCTTCGCCACCGCATACACGACGGGTGCTTCCAGCTGGTCCGCGTCCTCCGCCAGCTCGAGGAACAGGTCGTGGACGCGGTGCAGCGCTTGCTCGGGATCGGCGTTCTTGCG
>Ga0209118_1000112_pt1 | contig 57396 bp, 45 predicted proteins | sample BlaSpr_A8_Ref_M1_FD_187988 | JGI IMG/M metagenome (GOLD analysis project Ga0209118, IMG submission 187988) | Forest soil microbial communities from Thunder Bay, Ontario, Canada - Black Spruce, Ontario site 2_A8_Ref_M1 (SPAdes) (version 2) | ecosystem: Environmental > Terrestrial > Soil > Boreal... | reverse complement strand
ATGGCTTGTAGCGTGAATTGCCAGTCCGCAATCTTGCGGCTGTTCCTAGCGATGCGGATATTTCGCGTATTCGGCAGCAGCCCGAATCCATTCAGCAATTCCTGCGAGAAGCCTACAAAGAGCGACGACTGCACCGATGGATTGAAGAGGTTTGCGGACGAAGTCGAAGAGCTGCGGGTGTTGTTGTAGGAGGTGAAGAACCCTGTTCCCGTCGCGAAGCCCTGCGAATATTGGGTGTTGTACGTCGAGGTGTGCGTAACGATGCTTGTCAAAGTCGATGTTCCCGTCCCCGAGATAAACGGGTTGTTGATCGGCGTGCTGCGATCGTCATAGGAGATGCTCGCCGTGATCTGCGGATCAAAATTCAGCGAAGGGATGTTGCCGAGCACGGATGCAGTGCCAGTTCCCGAAAGACCTCGGCCCGCGCCTCCACCCATCGTTCGCAGAATGTCGGTATCTGCGATCCACGGGTTGTAACGCTGCACGACGATGTCCAGGCTATTTTCGAGGGCCAGCTCCACCGCGTCCTGCAAGCTGATCTGGAGTTTTCCGTCCTGGACCAGTTGGTCGATCCGGGGAGAATTGGTAAGCAACGGCTCTTCAATTTTGATTGGCTTATAGGGATCAATCAGAGTGGGGAACGCCCGAGGGCCGCGGCTATAATTGTGCTTCGATAGCTCCAGTGAAATCGGTGTGGCCGGAGCGGCTGCCGGCGTGACGGACGGCTGCGCGGGAGGATTTTGCGCGGGCTCCTGCCCAAATGCCAGGGGAGTGGGGCCTACGGCAATCATTGCCGCGAGTAGCGCGGCCAGCAATGGTCGAGCGCACTGGCTTGAGAGGCCAGCGGCTTCCCTGAGCATCGTCCGCTCTGCGGTCTTCACAGACAAAAGCCACTTTGCAGTCGCGTTTAACAGTGTCATAGCGTTCCTCACCCCTCGAATTTAGGTCCCTTTTGGACGTTGTTGATTGTGGCTCAAACTTGTAAAACGTTCGCGCTAGGCTTTTTGTTTCAAGAACTTGACGGCTTCTGGGCTAGCGGCTCTGTGAATGCACCGCGCGCTTACCGCCAAGGCAGTATGCCGGGAGCATCCCGACGGTTCGCCCCGCGCCAGAGAATCGAAACAGGCAGTCTAACAGGCACTGCGTTTCCTTGACAACGCAGCACACCGCGGCTAGGCTGCTGACGGTTCGGCGTTCAAGAATCTCACGCATTCAAGGGACGGCCATGCTCTCGCGCGAAGAGATACTCCGGATGTTCGAATCCTCGGGGGCCATCCGCCACGGCCACTTCGAGCTCTCTAGCGGCGTGCACAGCGGCACCTATGTGCAGTGCGCCCTAGTCCTGCAGTATCCTCGCTATGCGGAGAAACTCGGCCAGGCACTCGCCGCACTCTTTTCTGATGCGCATATCGACGCCGTCGTTTCCCCAGCGATGGGAGGCGTGATTATCGGCCAGGAGGTGGCCCGCGCGCTGCCCGAATTGAAAGGAAGCACGGGCGGAGTCCCCGCGCTTTTTGTCGAGCGCGACGCCAGTGGCACGATGACGCTCCGCCGGGGCTTCTCCCTGCGTCCCGACCAACACATCCTTGTCATCGAAGATGTTTGGACGACCGGCGGATCCACCCTCGAAACCATTCAGGTGGTCGAGGAAGCGGGAGGCCGCGTCGTTGGCGCTGGAGCGCTTATCGACCGCAGCGGCGGCAAAATAGAGTTCCTCGTGGAGAGCCAAGCGCTGCTGGATCTCCCGGTTGCGAGCTACGAGCCCGAAGACTGTCCTTTGTGCCGCGAAGGGAGCGCAGCGGTGAAGCCCGGCAGCCGGTTCGTGCGTTCCGCGCCATAGCTCGGTTTTGTGATTGAGTTAAGATCGAGCGTCTTCCTTCTCGCATGCGCCATTTCAAATTGACCATCGCGTACGACGGCACCGATTTCCACGGCTGGCAAATTCAGGCCAACAAACCGACGATTCAAGGCGAGATCGTAAGTGTTCTTCGCCGGATTGCTCAGGAAAGTATCGTCCTTCACGGGTCGGGCCGCACGGACGCGGGTGTTCACGCGCTCGGGCAGGTTGCAAGTTTTCGCACGCAATCCGCGTTGTCTGCCGGAGAATTTCAGCGCGCGCTGAACGCGCTGCTCCCGCCCACGATCCGCATCACCGCGGCCGAGGAAGTCGGGCCGGACTTCCATGCGCGCTGGTCGGCACGCGGAAAAATCTACCGTTACCGCCTCTACCGAGGGAAAGTCGTTCCGCCGATGCTCTGGCGCTACGTCTTGCACTACCCGTTTCCGCTCGACGAAGAGGCCATGCGGATTGCCGCCTCGCGCTACGTCGGCCCTCATGATTTCGCGGCGTTCGCCGCGTCCACGGGATCCGAGGACGACGACAAGGGGCGTTCGACGGTGCGGGAAATTTACTCGAGCGAACTCGTTCGCAGCGAAGACGGCGAAGAACTTGTCTATACCGTACGCGGCCGGTCGTTCCTGCGCTACATGGTTCGCAAGATGGTCGGCACGCTCCTCGAAGTCGGTCGCGGCAAGCTGAAACCCGAGGATATCGAAAACCTCTACGAGCTTAGAGACCGCTCCAAATCGGGACCAACAGTTCCGCCGCAAGGGCTGTGCATGGTCTCGGTCGAACACGAAGAAGCCTGGCGCGTCGGCTCCCCGTAGAGCATCATCGGCCCCCGCCGCTCTGGTCGTAAATTCTATGTTGGGTTCTTTCCTCTGATTTCGGATAGAATCGGCTGCATGGCTGCCACAGCCATCCCCTTCGAAAGACTCCCTTCGATCAACCCGGCTACGGGTGAGGTGGTTGGTCAGTATCCCAAAACGCCTCCCTCGCTTCTCCCGGCGACGATCGCCCGGGCGAGGTCCGCGCAGATCGCATGGGCCAAGTTGCCGATCAGCGAACGCTGCGCGCGGCTGAATGTTCTTCGCGAGCTAATGCTTGCGTCCCGCGGCGCGCTCGCCGATGCGGTCGTCCGGGAGTCCGGTAAGCCCCGAGTGGAAGCACTGTTTGCCGACATTTTCGTCGCTCTCGACACCGCCGCGTATTTTTCAAAAAATGCCGCGCTGCTGCTGAGACCAGAACGTGTGCCTCATCACAGCACCCCGGCCAGGATGAAGTCGGGCCGGCTCGTGCATGATCCCCTCGGCGTCATCGGCATCATCAGCTCGTGGAACTATCCGCTGGCGATACCGCTCAGCCAGATCATTCCTGCAGTCGCGGCGGGGAACGCCGTCGTGTGCAAGACCAGCGAGTTTACGCCGGAATGCGGCGCACGAATCGAGAATCTCTTCGCCGAGGCCGGTTTCCCGAAGGATTTGGTCACAGTCGTTCAGGGCGGGGGAGAAGCTGGCCGGGCTTTGATCGATGCGGCTCCGGAGAAAATTCTGTTCACCGGCAGCGTCGCTACTGGCCGCCGCGTGGCCGAGGCGTGCGCCCGAAAGCTCATCCCCAGCGTGCTGGAGCTCGGCGGCAAGGACGCCATGATCGTTCTTGCCGACGCCGATATCGACGTCGCTTCTAGCGCGGCCGTGTGGGGCAGCTACACGAATTGCGGCCAGGTTTGCCTTTCTGTCGAGCGTCTTTTTGTCGAGCAATCCATCAGCGAGAATTTCGCCGCGCTCTGCGTCGAAAAAACTCAGAAGCTCCGCCTTGGTCCCGGTAGCGATCCTTCCACTGACGTCGGCCCGTTGATTCGCCCACACCACGTGCAACGGATGAGCGCGCTTATCCAAGACGCGGTGCAGCGTGGGGCAAAGCTGCTTTGCGGCGGAAATCCGCGCCCCGATCTTGGCCCAAACTTTTTTGAGCCAGCCGTGATTGTGGATGTGGACACAACCATGAAGCTTTTCCAGGAAGAAACTTTTGGCCCCATTCTGGCGATCCAGTCCGTGCGCGATGCCGAAGAGGCTATTGCGCGTGCAAACGATTCGCCCTTCGCGCTCGCTGCCAGCGTCTGGACTACGGACTCATCGCGCGGCGAAGCGATTGCCGCCCGCCTCCGCGCCGGTGCCGTCATGGTGAATGACGCGATCAGCTATTTCGCCATTACCGAAGCGCCGCACGGAGGCTGCGGCGTAAGCGGCTGGGGAAGGACGCACGGCAAAGCGGGTTTGCTCGAAATGGTGCAGACGAAATATATCGATGTCGACCGCCTGCCGGGCAGCGAGAAGCCCTGGTGGTATCGCTATGGGGCGGACCTGGATCGCGCCGCGGATTCCTTTTTGCAATTCGAACTCGGCGGCAGCATTGCCGCGCGCTTCCGCCACGTGATTGGTGCGCTCAAAACCATGTTCCGCAATCACTACGAGTGAGGCGCGCCATGCCGCAGAACGAATGGATCTACGATTGGAACGTGGAATCCGTTCCCGCGATTCCTCCCGGCACGCGCGTCCTGTTGAACGACGAGACGCTGCGCGACGGTTTGCAGAATCCCTCCGTCCACGACCCCGGCATTGAGGAAAAAATCGAAATTCTCCACTTGATGGAATCCCTCGGCATCGACTCCGTGAACATCGGGCTTCCTGCCGCAGGCCCTCGCGCTTTTGCCGACGTCGAAGCTCTGGCGCGCGAGATTGTCACAACGCGGATGAAAATCCGCCCGAACTGCGCCGCGCGCACGATTGAAAAGGACATCCGTCCAATCGTCGAAATTTCCGAGCGCGTCGGGATGGCCATCGAAGCGGCTACGTTTCTCGGTTCCAGCCCCATTCGTCGGCTCGTCGAAGACTGGACCGTTGACCACCTCGAGCGCACCACCGAGAAAGCCGTAAAGTTCGCCGTCGACAACGGCCTGCCTTCGATGTACGTCACCGAAGATACCATTCGCACCGACCCGGAGACGGTGAAGCGTCTCTACTCGACGGCGATTCGCAGCGGCGCCCGCGCTATCGTTCTCTGCGACACGGTGGGCCACGCCATCCCACAGGGTGCCTACAGTCTTGTCAAATTCGCCATCGACGAGGTCGTGAAACCCAGCGGCGAGAAAATTCGCGTGGACTGGCATGGCCACTGCGACCGCGGCCTCGCAGTCGCCAATTCGCTTGCCGCCGTCGCCGCGGGCGCAAACCAGGTGCATGCCGCCGCGAATTCCCTGGGCGAGCGCGTTGGAAACACGCCCATGGAACTGATGCTCGTCAATCTCCGTCTGATGGGCCTGATCGATCGCGACCTTTCCCGCTTGAAGGAGTATTGCGAAAAAGTCGCTCGCGCCACGCACACCACGATCCCCCCGAACTATCCGGTGATCGGCCGCGACGCGTTTCGCACTGCCACCGGCGTCCACGCGGCGGCCCTCATCAAAGCTTTTCGCAAGAACGATCCTGCGCTTGCCAACGCCGTGTATAGCGGCGTGCCGGCGCATCTCTTTGGCCTCGATCAAATCATCGAAATCGGCCCGATGAGCGGCAAGTCCAACGTTCTCTTCTGGCTTGAACGCCACGGCATTCCTGCCGATGACACGGTCGTGAATCGCATCTTTGACGCCGCCAAGCAATCCGCCCGTGTTTTGACCGACGAGGAAGTCCTGGCCCTTTGTGCGGAGACCGCACGCAATTGAAGATCACACCATTCAAAAGCCAGGCGGTGAAACCTGTCCTTCTTTGGGTTATCCTTCTCGTCATGCCAGTTCGCTCCGCCATTGCCCCAAGCGCCAGGCGCATCAGCGCGCCTGCCTCGCTGTCCGATAACCAGCAGGTCCGCACCGCGCTCGATTGGTTCGCCAAGAATCTTGCCTGGACGAACGAAGAGCAAGCACGCCTCACCGAAATTCCTTCGCCACCTTTTCAAGAAGGGCAGCGGGCAGCCGCCGTCAAGCTGCTGCTCTCGGGCGCAGGCTTGAAAGTTCACACTGACGAAGCCGGAAACGTCGTCGGCGAATTGCGCGGCGCCAATGACAAACAAGTCGTGATTCTCTCCGCACACCTCGACACCGTATTTCCCGCCGGCACGGACGTGAAAGTGCGCCACGACGGCGGCCGCATGTCGGCCCCGGGAATTTCCGACAACGCCACGGGGTTGATCGCCCTCGTCGCTCTCGCCCGCGCCGTCCAGGAAGCTCGCATCAAACCTCAGCGCACGATTCTTTTCGTTGCCGACGTGGGCGAAGAGGGCGAAGGCAATCTGAGAGGCATGCGCGCCTTGGTCGAGACCTACAAGCCTCGCTTGCGTGCTGTGATCGTTCTTGACGGTTCGGGCACGGACCACGTGACTACCAAAGCTTTGGCTTCGCGCCGCCTGGAAGCGACGATCACCGGCCCCGGCGGCCACAGCTGGTCCGATTTCGGCATGCCCAATCCCATCAACGCGCTGGTGCGCAGCTCGGTCCGCTTCATTAACACGAAAGTACCCATCGCGCCGCGCACCACATTCAATCTCGGCCAAATCGAGGGCGGCACTTCGGTGAATTCCATACCTTTCGAAGCGAAGCTGAAAGTGGACGTTCGCTCCGAGAGCGAGGACGAACTGGTGCGGCTCGAAGCCGCTTTACGCGAATGCGTTGCGGCCGGAGTGCGCGACGAAATGGAATCCGCGCGCGATCCGTTCAAGGGAAAACTCGAGTGGAAGGTCGAACTTCTCGGCAACCGTCCGGGAGGCGAACTCCCCGCCGATTCGGCGCTGCTCGCCGCGCTGCGCGCTGCCGACGACTACGTCGGCAATCAATCGCGCATCGAGCGCGCTTCTACCGACGCCAATATCCCGTTGTCCCGGGGGATTGACGCCATCTCCATCGGCGCGGGTGGAAACGGCGGCGGCGCGCATTCTCTCCTGGAATGGTACGAGCCTGCCGGGCGCGAAATGGGATTGAAGCGCGCGCTGTTGACCCTCCTCGGCGTTTCCGGCGTGGTCCAGGAAAAATCCAAATGATCGCGCCCGGCACCCGGAGGTTTTTCCTGGGACCTCTGTTTGTTTTCGTGCCGCTCCTCTGCCTCGCGCCCATGCCGTCATCAGCGCAGTCCGAAGATCCCGCTACAAAAACGATTTACTACCTGCACGGCCGCATTTACACCAACGACGCGCAGCACCCCTGGGCCGCAGCCATGGGCATTGTAGGAGGAAAAATCCGCTGCATCGGCAGCATCGAGCACATTCTGCTCGATTGTGGCGGCAGTGCGGAAGGCGCGGAGATCGTTCAGCTCAAAGGAAAGTTTGTCATGCCGGGTTTCAATGATGCGCACGTGCATCTCGCCGAATCGGGCGCTGATCTGCTCGCGGTGCAGCTCAACGGCGTCGATTCCGTGGCAAAAGTACAGAAGCGCGTCGCGGATGCCGTGGCTCTGCGCAAAGAAGGCGAGTGGATAAAAGGCAGCGGCTGGGACCACACGCTCTGGCCGGAGAAGAAATTCCCAAACCGACAGCAACTTGACGTGGTGGCGCCGCGAAACCCCGTTTTCCTCACGCACATCTCCGGCCACGTTGCGGTCGCGAATTCGCTTGCTCTGAAGCTTGCGGGCATCACCAGAGAAACCCCAAATCCGGCCGGCAGCGTGATCGAGCGCGACGCCGACGGCGAGCCCACCGGGATGCTCGAAGAAGGCGCGGCGATGCAACTCGTGGAGATGAAAGTTCCGGAAAGCACTCCCCAACAGCGTCGCGCAGGGATCGTCCTAGCGCTTGCCGATGCTGCCCGGAACGGCGTCACTTCCGTGCAGGACTATTCCGAGTGGGATGACTTCACCGCCTATCATCAGATCAAGGAAGAAGGGAAGCTCACCGTTCGTATCACGGAATGGCTCAATTTCACCTTGCCCCTCCACGATTTGCTGAACTTGCGCAGCGAAGGCGGCACGACCGACCCGTGGCTCAAGACCGGAGCGCTGAAAGCCTTTACCGACGGGGCTATGGGCACGCGCACGGCTGCCCTTTTCGCTCCATTCTCGGACGATCACTCGACTTCAGGAGTGCTTATCCACGAGCCGGTGAAGCTCCGCGCCATGGCCATCGAGCGCGACAAAGCCGGCTTCCAGCTCGCTTTTCATGCCATCGGCGACCGGGCCAACCGCGTCGCTCTCGACGTCTTCGAGGCCGTCGCGCAAGTCAACGGCCCCCGCGATCGCCGCGACCGCATCGAGCACGCCCAGCTTGTCGCCCCCGAGGATTTTCCGCGCTTCGCCTCGCTGAAAGTCATCGCTTCGATGCAGCCGTCGCACGAAACCACGGACATGCGCTGGACCGAGGACCGCGTTGGACCGGAGCGCGCCAAAGGTTCCTACGCCTGGGCCAGCATGCTGAAAAATGGCGTGCGCCTCGCCTTTGGCACCGACTACGATGTCGAGCCCATCAGCCCGATGCGCGGTCTCTACGCTTGCGTCACACGCGAACTGCCCGAGGGCGGACCCCAGGGCGGCTGGCAGCCCCAGGAGAAAATTTCTTTGGATGATTGCATCCGCGCTTATACCTCTGGCTCGGCTTACGCCGAATTCGAGGAAGGGAAGAAGGGTGAATTGAAAACCGGGGAGTACGCCGACTTCATCATTCTCTCAAACGATCTCACCAAAGTGCCGCCGGCCGACTACGTGAAGACCCGGGTGCTGCAAACCGTCGTCGGCGGCCGCACCGTCTACCAGGAAAAGTGAACAGGAATTAGGGCTTACTCTGGCCTTGCCCGGGTTGATGATCGCGCATCCGCTCCAGCAAGCCCTGCGCCATCTTTTGTTCCGGGACGCTGTGTGCCGCCTTCAAAACTTTTTCTGTCACGCTGCCCGCTTCTTCTTCGCGGTGATTGTTCAAGAGCAAATGCCCGAGGTTCACAAGATAAGCGATCTGCCGCGGATCCAGTTCCGTAGCCCTGGCGGCTGCAGCGATCGCCTGGCTTTGCGTCTTCTGGCTGTGTGAGTAAACCAGGGAAAGCCAATAGAAAGCCGGCGCGTATTCGGGATTTTGGCGCACCGCCGTCTCCAAATCCTTTTGTGCCGTGTGCAAGGTCTCTTCGGAAAATGAGGAACCGTCGAGCAGCAATTTCCCGCGCAAAAAGCTGGCCATGAAACTTGCTCCGCCCAGCCGGATCGCCTCCCCCATCTCTCTCCGGGCATCCAGGTAATTGCTCTCAGTATAGTGATAGAGGCCGAGGGCTTCGTGAGCGGCTCCCAGATTCGGCGCGAGCTGCAGGGCCTGTAGGATAAGCCGGTGTCCTGGCTCTGCCTGATCCATGTGAACAAAGAAATCGCCGTGCAAGACGAAAACTTCCGCCGCGGATAGACTTTGTTCTGTGTAAGAGTCGGCCGCTACCTCTTGCACCGTCGCAACCGTACTCATCGAGACGCTCGGTTGGCTCGCATAATTCCCAAGGACCGCGTCGAAGTGCGGGACGTCTCCGAGGCTGCCCCTTGCAGCATCGGTCTGATCTCCCGATTCCTGCCACGCAGCTAGAAATTTCTGAAGAATCTCCTGTTTGCGAGCCGCCGGATCCAGCAACAGATAATGAACCAGCGCCCAGGCCTCCGCATAAAAAATGGACGCGCGGCCTTGCTCGTTGTAGTAGGAAGAACTCTTGTCCACGCGGAGCAATTCCTCCGCCGGGAGGAGGCTGCTCTCTTTCAGCCTGCGCAAGTGGTCGCGATCGGCCTCGCCCACGCGGACTTCCTTGTCGCCGATGGAGCAGTTACCCAAAAATTCCGAAAGTCCTTCGTTCAACCAAAGAGGGAGCGAGCGGAAATTCAGATAGAGCAATGCATGCGCATATTCATGGCAGATTGTGTGGTAGGGATTCTCTTCAGTGGAATCCATACGCAGCAGGACAAAATGCTTGTCCTCCTGTCCGGAATAGAGGCCGGAGGGATGGAGTTGGCCTTTATCCTGCCAATACTGCGGAAGCCATTCCTTCATCGCGTCTTCATCCTTGACGGCGATAATCAGGATGGGTTGTCCGGGGTCCGCGCGAAAAGCGGGGAATGAAGAATGGAAAACGCCGCGCAACTGTTCGAACTGCTGCGCGATGCGCCGCGCGCGTTTCTCTCCCACCTCGCTCGCCACCACGAAGTGCGGCGAGCGTACCTCGATCCATTGGTCCGCTCGATCGGGGGTCGCGCCACGACCGCACAGCAGCAGTATGCAAAGTGCAAGTAAACTGCGTGAGAGGTTTGTAGCGGCGAGTTTATCTCGCCACCTTGACTTTCCACGGAACACACGCACAGCCTTCTTCAGCATGCCTAAAGTTCACCTGACGGCGGAAAGCAAGTCAAGACGAGCGGGCAGAGACTTCCTCTGCAATCCTGCACTGAGGGGCCCGGAAAAAAACCGAGGGGGCCTTGCGGCCCCCTCGGTTGGTTGAATTGTTCTTAGTTCTCGTCTCGCTACCGCTGTTCTTACCAGCGGATGCGAAGCGCGAGCTGAATGACCCGGTTTTGCACGTCCGCGGCCGGGTTGCCCAAACCCGCAAAATTGGAAGCTTGCAGGTTCTTGTCCGCGCGACCGGCCCGGAAGACGCTTAGAGTTAGCGGTGCGCCGTTAGCCCCGAGATACAGCCCCGTGAAGGGGTTGACGCAAGAGGCCGCGCAGTTGAAACCGGCATTCGTCGTGAAGGTGGTGACACCCGCAGTCGTCGTGCTCATGAGCGGCGACGCCAAGCCAAGGGCGCTGATATTGTCGTTGGAGTCGTTGGCGATGAAATTCGGGTGGTTGAAGACGTTGAAAACGTCCATCTTGATTTCCACCCGCATAGACTCCCTCTTGGGAATCCTGAATGCTTTCAAGATAGAGATGTCAAAGTCCGTCAGTCCCTTGGTGAGGCCGGCGTTGCGAGCCAGGTTTCCATTGAGGAACTGGAAGTCCACGTGGTCGCTGCTGCTGCCCGTAATGCTGTCCCTCGGACCAGACCCGCTGGAACCTGCAGGGGCAAGGAACGTCGTTTGCAGCGCAGCGCAATTCGGAGAGGCAGGGGGCAATACAGCAGGTGCCCCTGGCGTACCAGCCGGAATAAGCAGCGCCGGATTGTTGCACGCTGCAACTCCAGCTTGGCTGATGGCCATGTTAGAGCCCGCGTTCGACGCGATGTTGGTGGCCACAAGTGCGCCTACTGGCGCACCAGCGCAGCCCGGCAGTGTCGAACCTGCAGCGCAGATATTCGGACGCTGGTTGGTCTCTGAACCGAGCGCCGGGAAAGCCGATCCGGAGAACCCGCCGGAGCCTGTCGAGACCGGATATGGACGGCCGGTTTGGATCGACCCGATGAAGGCGAACGTCCAATCGTTGACAGCGGTTCCTACAAACCGCATGTTCGTGAGCTTTTCCGTATCAAACACGAAGCTGAAGTTGGCCAGGTGACGTATATCTTGCTGCACCGGGGCGCGCTCCGCGCTCAGGTTTATGAGCGGGTTGCCTGGCTCGGAGAGGCCGAAGAAATCTTCGCCCGTTCCGAGAGTCTTCGAGAACGTGTAGTTTGAGCCGAATTGGAAGTGATGCGCGAGCCGCTTGTTCGCGGTCAGCACCAGGGCATTATACGAGGACGTCCGGTTGCTGAAGTTGGTGCGCTTGGCCGTAAATCTGGTATCCGGCCGCGGCGGCATGTAGAAGAAACCAGGGTGCGCCGGGTCCGCGATCGGCTGAGGGAAGTTCTCGTCGGTTTCGCCAAAGAGCCCGTTGCCGAACACTCCCTGGTAGCCCATGCTGTAGACGAAGGACTGCCCGACTTGACGCGTAATGGAGAGTGAGCCCTGATAGATTTCCGGGTTCTTGATGCTTGGCGAAATGGGCCGAATTCTACCGAAGAAGCCGGGGCGCAGAAGTGCCGCGAGCTGCACTTGGCTCGGGAAGTTGGGGAATTGGGCAAGAATAGCGGCCCCGTTCGCTGTCGAGCCGTCGGCGACGCCGGTGTTGAGGCTCACCCCATCGAAGTTCAGCGAATCCAGGACGACGTTCAGATAGGCCAACTCGGTGATTGCCGCTCCGGCAGCGCGTACCACGGACTTGCCGGGACCTCCGAACAGCGTGTGCAGGAAGCCGTGATCGTAGTTCGGGCTCCATGCGAAGCCGAGGCGAGGCTGCCAGTTGTTGTAGTCCTGCCCGCAGGCGGGAATGATGTTGTTCCTCTGCAGGCAGCCACTCTGCGGCACGGCGGCGTTCTGCACCCGGTCAATCGTGCCTCCCTTAAATGCGCCGATTTCGACGTCGTAGCGCAGGCCATAGTTCATGGTCAGATTTCGCTTGAGCTGCCAGGTGTCCTGTATGTACAGGCCGTAAGCAGTATCTGCGATGTGATTGAAGGCCGCGCCGACTCCAACCGTAAACGATGTGGGGCAGAGGCCATTACCCTGGGGAAATGGCGCGTCAGTGCAGCTACCGGGCACGAAATTCTCGAACCGGCCGAGGCGGAACTGGGTAAACAGGGAGTCAAACGCCAGGTGGCTGATCAGCGTGCCGGCCTTCATCGTATGAGAGCCGTGCGTCCAGGAGAAGTTATCGCTGTACTGGAAGCGATTGTTCAAGCCGGCTTGCGGGCAGCAGAAGTCCGCGCCCACATACGCGGTGGGCAGTGCCTGACCCGGCAGGTTGGACTTGACCGGCGTCCCCGACCGCTCCCAGTGCCAGAAGTATCGCGCCTCGTTGACCGTATGCGACGTGGGTGTAGATACCATCGACACGTTGAGGGTGTGGTCGTGGTTAAACTGGGAAACCAAGCCGCTCGGGTCCACGGCGGGGCCAGTCTGTACGACCAGGTTGTCCGACAGATCCCGTTGCACGTTAAAGCGACCGGTGAGAGTGTGTTTATCGGTCAGCTTGGCATCCATCTTAGCCGACCAGATGATTTCAGTGGTCGGCGAATCGCTGGTGATAGTTTTCCCGAATGGCGTTGTGATTTGGGGTTGACCCTGCTGGACCTGCTCAAGGCTCGTAAACCAGAAGAGGCGGTCCTTGATGAAAGGTCCCCCGGCCGTGAAACCGTATTCATGCTTATAGAAGTGGGCGCGGCCGCATCCGGCTATGCTGGTTTGAGTGCCACTGGCGTCGAAATCGCCGGCAGGGCAACCTGGCGGGTTCGCCCCGCCCTGGTTGTAGAAGAAGTCAGAGGCGCCCATGTTGCGCCCGCGGATGTACGCGTGGCCATCGCCATGGATGCTGTTGGTGCCGGACTTGGTGATTACGTTCAAGATGACGCTGCCGGCTTGGCCATATTCGGCGTTGTAGTTATTGGTGATGACCTGGAATTCCTTCACCTCTTCGACGGTGGCGCCGAGAGAGTCGCGCGCGGACGTAGCTACATCGGAGATGTCTCCACCGTCTATGTTGTGGACGACGCCGCGGCTGTTGACGCTTCCGGGTCCGATGATTTCGCTGCTGAGGCCGGTGTAGTCGGTGCGCATGCCAGGTGCTGCATAGGCCAGGCCTTGCCAATCATTCGCCGCACCGCTAAGACCTGCGAACGCGGTAGTGGTCGGCAGGCTGGCGACATCTCTGTCATCGAGATTGATGGAAACGTCCGTCTTGGTCGTTTCAACCAGCGGAATCTCCGAGGTTACGACAACGGACTCCCTTTGTCCGGCCAACTCCAGGTTAAAATTGATGTCGCGGGATTCGCCGACTAATATCCTCACCCCTTTGGCGATCGCTCTGGTAAACGCCGCTGCCTCGATCGTGACGTCATAAATGCCAGGCGTCAGATTTTCAAATCGATATATTCCGTCCGACGTCGTCGTCGTAGTTCGAGCGCTTCCGTTATCTACGTTCATGGCCGTGACTTTGGCGTCCGGGACAGAAGCACCCTTCGGATCCAAAGCACGCCCTGTGATATTCGCGTATCCTGCGCTCTGCCCGTAAGCAACGCTCACGGACAAGAACAGAACTGCAGCGATGGCAAAAACAAAAACACCCCAACTGCGTCCCCTATTTACGAGGTTCATAGACTCCCCCCTAAAGAAATTGAACAAAACACCTCTTGCATCTAAGCAAGTTACCCCGATTGGCCCATACCATACTTCCCGCTAAGCTGCATGTCAACAAATATAAAGGCTTTATAAGGCTGACGAAATTGCGAGTAAAGATTTCACAGAACCCAAGCAAAGATCCCTAATGTCGGGGCGTGCAATCTCTATTCCAAAGACTCTTCAAAATCAACCGCTACTTGATAATCGCAAGCCATTGAATTATATATGTGTTATATAACTCCTCGCAGCTGGGCGGTGCCAGCCGGCTATCTTTTATGCTATTGATTGACATAAATTATATATTTATATGAATTTCAGGATTTATTTGCAGCAGCTTCGGGCCGAAATTCACTCCGAGACTTAGGCAGGGTCAGCAAGAGCCGACATACTCAGACTTCCATGGCTGACCTAGTTCTGGTACTGACTTTCAAGTCGCCTCTCTCGGTTTTGAGCTTCTGAAATGAGCCTGACTAGGAGAAGCTACATTTCGATGGAGCCGTCTTTGTGGGCGACCTTCGCCTTCCACTGCGCGCATGTCCTGCTTGCGACATGCGATTTGCTACATTGTGTCCCGCTCCTTCGCCCGGTAATCTAGCGCCGCGCTGGAGGATTGAGTGATCCTTGCATTGAATTCGCGCCGCACGCGCGCCGACCTGGCGCTGGCCTTTTGTACGCTGCTCTGGGGCTCGACCTTTGTTGTTGTCAAGAATGCTCTTAATCACTCATCAGTATTTATTTTCCTCGCCGTTCGCTTCACTCTTGCCGGATTGCTGATGGCGCTCTACCGCCCGCGCGTTCTTCTAAGACTGGAGCGCGAAGAACTATTTGCCGGCATGCGCCTGGGCTTTTTCATGTTTGCCGGATACGGTTTTCTGACGGCTGGACTTCAATACACAACCGCAACAAATTCCGGTTTCGTTACCGGCTCGAGCGTGGTGCTGGTGCCGCTTCTTCTAACAATTTTCTGGGGCCGCGCCCTCACCCGCTGGGTGTACGCGGGCTCCATCGCCGCGGTGGTTGGCTTGTACTACCTGACGGTGCCGGTCGAAGGCGTATCGTATTTGAATCGCGGCGACGTCCTCACGTTTGTCGCCGCGGGACTATACGGCGTGCACATCATTTTAGTGGGGGAGTACATCAAGCAGCATTCGGTCTCTGCGCTCAGCCTGATCCAGGTATTGGCCTGCGCCGCAATGGCGTGGGCCACGGCGGGCGCGGCAGCGCTGATCCGCTGGCAGCCTGCGCGCTTCGAGTGGCGCTGGGAATTGTTGCTGGGCATCGGCGTCTGCGCCGTCTTCGCGACGGCGGTGGCGTTCACTCTTCAGATGTGGGCGCAGCAGTACACCACGCCTAGCCACGCCGCGATTCTTTTCACACTCGAGCCGGTGTTTGCGGTGATCACATCCTATATTTTGATCAAGGAGCGCTTGAGTGCGCGGGGAATTTTCGGCGCCGTGCTAATTTTCGCGGGCATCTTGATCGCGGAACTGTTTGGACCGCCCGCCGCGCCGGAATCGCCGGAGCCCATTTTCCAAGGGCGCGTTTATTTTCAGCCTTGGTGGCAGCGTCAGCGCCCGTTGGAGTAGTACTTGATGTCGAGCGGTTCGTACATCACCGCTGTTGCAGTGTGGACTTTTTCGTAGGCGGTGATTTCGGCTTCGTGCTGGAGCGAGGTTCCTATATCGTCCAGACCTTTCAAGAGAACTTCCTTCCGTGAAGGTGCGATTTCAAACTTCAGCATCAAACCATGCTTATCGGCGATAGTCTGGTTCGGCAGATTGACCGTCAGCGAATAACCTTCCTCTTTTTCAGTGCGTTTGAAAAGCTCTTCGACCTGATCTTCAGAGAGCGTCGCCGGCAGAATGCCATTCTTGAAGCAGTTGTTGTAGAAAATGTCTGCGTAGCTCGGCGCGATGATGACGCGGAAGCCGTAGTCCTTGATGCCCCAGGGAGCGTGCTCGCGGCTGCTGCCGCAGCCGAAGTTCGTGCGCGCCAGCAGGACGGAAGCGCTTTTGTAACGCGGAAAATTCAAAACAAAATCCGGATTCGGCTTTTCGCCGGGTAGATAGCGCCAGTCGTAGAAGAGGATGCGGCCGAAGCCTTCGCGCGTCAGCGCCTTCAGGAATTGCTTGGGTACCATTTGGTCGGTGTCCACGTTGACGCGGTCGAGCGGAGCGACTTTGCCGGTGTGAGTGTTGAACGGTTGCATTGTTCCAGAGCTCCTATTAAATCGGCATCTGCTTCAGGCCGTAGCTCGGCGTGAAATGTGCTCTTTCTTCTCTTCTCTCCACCCAAGCTCGTTCAAGACCTTGCCGGCCACGAGCGCGATTGCCCAACCCACTAGAAACCAGACTCGGTAAGAACGAAAGTAAGCGCCACCAACTATTAGCGCCAGAGAAGCCACTACACTGATCGCAATGCCCACTTGACGTTTTCGGCCGCGAAGAAATTCCACAGAGTCCTCTCAAAAGGCTACTCGACGGAAGAAACGTCGAGTGAGCGCACATCCACAAAATGACCGGCAATCGCGGCGGCGGCGGCCATCACCGGGCTGACGAGATGCGTGCGGCTGTCCTTGCCCTGGCGGCCCTCAAAGTTGCGGTTGCTGGTGCTGGCGGAGCGCTCGTGCGGCGGCAAAATATCCGCGTTCATGCCGATGCACATGCTGCAGCCCGCGTCGCGCCATTCAAAACCGGCTGCGAGGAAAATTTTGTCCAGGCCTTCTTTTTCGGCTTGCGCTTTGATGCCGCGCGAGCCAGGCACGATCAGCGCCTGCTTGATGTTGCGCGCCACGTGCTTGCCGGCGACAAGATGAGCGGCGGCGCGGAGATCGTCGAGGCGCGAATTGGTGCACGAGCCAATGAACACGCGGTCCACGGGAATATCAACGATCGGCGTGCCGGCTTTGAGGCCCATGTACTTCAGCGCGCTCTCCGTGGCTTTTTGATCGTTTGGATCCTTGAAAGCGCCCGGCTCCGGCACGCGGCCGGTCACGCTCGTGACCATGCCGGGGTTGGTGCCCCAGGTGACCTGCGGCGCGATCTGTTCGGCTTGTAGTTCGACGGTCATATCGAATTTCGCGCCGTCATCGGTCTTGAGCTGCTTCCAGATTTCCACGGCTTCCTGGAACGCTTTGCCGCGGGGAACAAAGGGGCGTCCTTCGAGATATGCAAATGTCGTCTCATCGGGCGCGACCATGCCGGCGCGCGCTCCGCCCTCAATGGTCATGTTGCAGACGGTCATGCGCCCGTCCATGGACAATTCGCGGATGGCTTGGCCGGCGTACTCCGCGACGTGGCCTGTACCGCCGCCGATGCCAATCTTGCCGATGATCGCCAGGATGATGTCTTTTGCGGTGACGCCCCTGGGGCGCTTGCCGTTGACGATAAGGTGCAGCGTCTTTGAGCGCGACTGCACGAGGCACTGCGTCGCCAGGACGTGCTCGACTTCGCTGGTGCCGATGCCGAAAGCGAGGGTGCCGAACGCGCCATGAGTAGATGTATGGCTATCGCCGCAGACGAGCGTCTGTCCCGGCTGCGTGATGCCGAGCTCGGGGCCAATGATGTGGACGATGCCCTGGTGGCGGCTGTTCATGTCAAAGAGGCGGACGCCGGATTCGCGGCAATTTTTCTCGAGCGCGTCAAACTGGAGCCGCGCGCCGGTGTCAATAATGGGCAACGTACGGTCGGTGGTGGAGACCGAGTGGTCCATCACAGCGAAGGTGAGATCAGGGCGGCGAACCTTGCGCCCTTCGGCGTGGAGACCCGCGAACGCTTGCGGCGACGTGCCCTCATGGACCAGATGGCGGTCAATGTAGAGGAGCGCGGGTTTGCCTGGCTCTTCGTGTACGACGTGGGCGTCCCAGATTTTTTGGTAGAGCGTCTTCGGTGAGTTTTCAGGCTTCATGTGAGTTCATCTCGGATTCTAGCACTCCTGCAAGCGGGTGCAAATGGAAGGGCTCTGAGAAGAGGTTGAAAGTCGAAAGTTGAAAGTTGAATGTGAGGAGCGGAATTAACACCCCGACTCGTACTTAGCAGGCAGGACTGATAGGGATCCCCTGCGGGATTTCTAGAGAGACCCCGCGCTTCCGATGGTCGCTCGGGACAGACATCCTTCGCCGGGTGCGAAGAGAGGTCCGTCGACTCGCTGCGCTCGCTCAGGATACGCATCCTCACCGGATGCGTAGTTAACAATAAGACTCCGCGAAGCGCGGAGCGCGCGAGGGAAGCAGCGCCCCCCTCCCCCTATGTTTTGCATAAGTGTTCATTCTAAAGACAGTTAAAGTTGTTTGTTTTGTTACACTTTTACAAGTGTTGATTGTAAATAGCTTAGGGAGACAGGCAAGAGGGTTTGGGGGATACGAGATAGGGAGTAGGGTGCAAGCGGCCGTGAGCGGAAGGCCGAAGAGCGGGCGAGGATCTGATTCGTTATACACGGGAAAGAATAGCAGAAAGTACCGTGCGTGTCAATTACTTTATTGGTACCGTTCGAACGATCTGTGGAAAAGCGTTCGAAAGGAAGGGCAGACAAATCTGAGTCAACACCCGCACTCTCGAAAACCCACAAGGGTGCGGTACCCAAATTCGTCGTAGCGCATTAAGGGTGTGCCACCCGCCACTGGAGCCAAGGAATAAGCGGTCCTTATATGACGTGCTCCTTCTGCAGCATGGTTAGCGCCCTACCTATTTGCGGGTCGTTTGAATACAATCTAGATGCCTCTTGAGCGTGGGCTCGAATCTTTGCGCTCATCCAATCTCGCAGTCCGCCAAAAAGTTTCTTTGACACACGAACCGAGTGAATTAGCAAGATATGGTAGGAGTGAATATTGGCCCAGCCTCTCGCTGAAGCACGTCGTATTGCGTCATCTAAAAGTTCCACACCCTCCTTCAAAAGGTCTTCTCTCTGTGCATCACGAAGGGAGGGATCCCTCTCCGCCGAGGCAATCATGACGAGCGCACATGTGGTCATAGGGAGTGGATGCGCCTCTAGGCCGACTGCCTGTTCTGCATAGTCACGCGCGCGTCGATAGCGGTTCTCTTTCAGCGCGACCAGCGCACGCTGCTCCCAGTAGCGGCTGTTCCAGCCCCAATTCCGCTCAAGAAGCGCAAACCACTCTTCGGCGTGTCTGCGGAGCCTTGGCACTACTATTCCGTCAGCGTCCATTAGACGACGCGCGAGTCTCGCCTCAGGCGTACGGTTCATGATCGCATTGCGGCTGACGTATGGGGCCAGCGCGCCACTTAAGCGCAAGGAGATGTCGAATACTTCGGACGAAGTCATGCAATGACTGACGGTGACCTCAGCTATGACCCTGTGTCGTGGTCGGAGCCATTCCACGTCGAACCATGTGACCAGCCCACGCATCGGCCCAGCAAACTTCTTGAAGACCTCATGTGCATCGTAGGGTGCAATTGCGCGGAAAGCGATGGCTGATTTGATCGGCGCCTCGCCTGCCGCAGCTAGGCATACACATCCATAGAAGGTCTTCACGGCGTCGTCCCCTAGGGATTGCCATTCAGTTGAGAGGCGCTGCAAGAACTTACCGCCAGGCACGACCTCGAGGAGAATAGCGAGTAACTGCCCTCCCCAATCGGTAGGGTTGGTGCCGGCGAAGCGAACAGCGAGCTGTTGGTCCGTTTGCCCCGCAAACCGTCCGAGCTTGGCTGCGGAGCGGAGTTTCGAGGCGAGGTCAAGGGCTTCAGGTTTGGTCAAATTTGGGATAGTTTCAAAATTCAACGGTAGAATGTTGGAAAAATTTTGTTGAATGTAGTTCTTCTGGCCAGTCCGCTCTGCTGCGACGATAAAGCATCGCGGTCCGCCTTTAGGATAATTCAATATGAAGCGGACGAGTTGCCTAACGTGGTCGGCTACCGAATCGATGGCGAGGATGAGCGCAGAAGTGGGCGGCAAGCTCGAGACGAGTTCCACGAGCACGTCATCTCGTAGTCGTTCCTTCGCCCAAAAGTAGAGTGTGGGGGAGCGTAGCTCGGCGAGAGAAGCGGCGATACGCATCAACGCGGTTGTTTTGGCTGTGCCTGCCGTGCCTTCAAGAATTGACAATTGAAGCCGCGGCGTGGGGTTTTCCAATCTGAGAAAGTCGCGGCCGGTAATGAAGACTTTCTGCTCAAACGCGAGCTGGACGTCGCGTTGCTCCCGGATGTCGTCCCAGGTAGGATCGCTACCTTCATAGAAGGCTGCTGATTCCCTGACCGTTGAGGGCCAAGAGCTTTTGTCATTGACGATAACGAATTGGCGGCCGATGGTGGCGAGGAGGGGTGCCGACCGAATCCCCGAGACCAGCGGAGGGAGTTTGACCTGGTGAGCTCGCCGGAGACTCAGTCGTTCTCGTTCGGTCACAATTTTGTCGAGTTCAACGAGAAACTCGTCACCACGGAGAGAGATGGGCAGGAGACCTAGGCGGTCGCATGCAGCTCGGTCCGCGTCGTCTATGTTAGGGGAGACAAAGAAGCTGGTCGGAAGCAGCGGACCCGGGGGGCGACGCTTGAGGTAAAGATACGTCTCGAAGTCTGGCTCCCTAAGAGAGGCTCCCACGACGATTACTGGTTGGGAGAGGAACGTATCGGCGAAGACGTGCCACCAGGTATGCTGGCGCGTTGCAGTAGCGGCGTAGGCTGGAGGGCCGAAGACAATTGGCAAGTCTTGGAAAATCTCAGCGCCATGAAGGTAAATGACCTGAATTTCATCATTAATGGGGTCGACCTCCCGATAGTCTTGGTCGAAATGGATCGCTAGCGCTTCCTGCAACCTATTGGGAACACGATACGCAATAGGGATTACGTCATCGACGTTGAAAACATAAATTCGCTTCCAGGCAAAAGTTGGAATCAATCGATGGTACTGTGCAGGTTCGCAACCTAGAAATCGAGGAGTAGTACAGATTCTGCGTAGCGCCTGTTCGGAACCGAGTTTTGCTAGGGCCGCCTCCCAAACGTAGGGCAGCGGGGTATCGGCTCGAATATTTAGGCCTAACGTGCCTACAAGTTCCTTCGCGTATTCGGTTGATAGCGGGAGCGGTTTTCCGTCTTTGGACTTAGCCCCAAGCGATCCACCGGCACCCAGAATGAGAGTGTAGCTGCCATCCCGTATGGCATTTACTACTTTTTCGTCAACGATCTTTTTCAAATCCACAATGCGTCCTGTACTCAGCATACTCAGGAGTGAGCCTCGTGATCCCGCTCTTCCTGCCGGGCAGCCGCCAGAGACGAACTCTCGGATCGAAACGCGCAGGCATGAAGTTAGCCCGCGCGGGGGAATGAGTCAAGGATCGGTACTCGGCTGAGATACTGATTTCCGGCAATGGACTAATTTCCTTGGTGGCCTGTTTCGCACCGGATTGGTTGGACGCTGAACTAGGTCTACACATGCGGCAGGTCCGAGCGCAAGGAGCTGCTGCCTGGCTTGCGTTGGTTGTAGCACTCGCGTTCGCGAGCGTGGGAAGAAGCCGGCCGCTTCGGTCGGGATGACATCAAGAGGGGACGCGCACAGGCTGCCCTTCGCGAGGCTCAGGGTAAAAAGGCCTGTGCCACTGAGTTTTTCAGCAACCCGCTAAAGATTCGGAGTGACTTTGCGGCACGACTTAAGTCGTGCCCTGACGAATTTTGCGCGCCTAGAACCAGTCGCTGCGATAGGCGATCCACCAGCTCAGCATGCCGATGGGAATCGTCGCCGCCATCGCCCACCAAAACGGCAAAGCAAAATCCGCGACGAGACCCAGGGCGGCAAAGGTGAGCCAGAAGACCTTTCGTTGCATACGTTCATTTTAGTCTGAAGAGGGAGAGCGAAAGTAGGATTTCAACGCGCCGACCGGGGATTTGCGCACAAAGCGCAGAGAGATTTCTCTCTGCGCAGGCCGATCCTTCGGCTCCGCTCAGGACAGGCTCCTTCGCAGGAGCGAAGCGAGGGAAAAGGCGTCGGCCTACGCCGTTCGGTCCCGCAGAACCGTCCGGGATGCAAAAAGAGCAAATGACACTGGTGGGGGTGGGTGATTATGTCGGACCTCCCGACAGGGTCGGGGCCCTTCACTTCGTTCAGGGTAGACAGGCGCCAGGCACAGAGCACGAGGAGTAAGGATAGAACAGAGGACGGGAAAACTCGTGGGGAGTTTGGAGGTGCGCGCGAACCGTGGTAGAAGACGGAGGCGAGGCTGAAAAAAGTGATGAAGCGGAAGAAAGTGAAGTGGGGCGTGCTGGGGGCGGCGTCGATCGCGGTGACAACGGTGATCCCCGCGATGCGGAACGGGGAATGGTGCGAGGTGATTGCCATTGCTTCGCGCGATAAGAAGAAAGCTGAGGAGGCGGCGCGCACGTTGGGGATTGCCAAGGCTTACGGATCCTATGAGGAGTTGCTCGCAGATCCGGAAATCGAAGCGATTTACAACCCGCTGCCGAATCATCTGCACGTGCCGTGGTCGATCAAGGCAGCGGAGGCGGGGAAACACGTTCTGTGCGAGAAGCCACTGAGCTTGACGGTGGCGGAAGCGAAGACGCTGCTGGCGGCGCGGAATCGCACGGGCGTGAAGATGGGCGAGGCGTTCATGGTGAAAACGCATCCGCAATGGATGCGGACGCGGGAATTGATTCGCGCAGGGAAGATCGGAGAGCTGCGGCTGGCGATCGGGGATTTTTGCTATTTCGACCGCAACCCGAAAAGCGTGGCGAACATTGCGGAATTTGGCGGCGGCGCGCTGATGGATATCGGCTGCTACCCGGTGACGACGTCGCGGTTTATTTTCGAGCAGGAGCCCGTGCGCGTGCTGGGGCTGGTCGAAAGAGACCCCGAAATGAAAATCGACTGCCTGACGTCGGGGATTCTAGAATTTCCGCGAGGGCAAGCGATTTTTTCTTGCAGCACGCAGATTGTGCTGCACCAGCGCATGGAGTTTCTCGGGTCGGCGGGGCGCATCGAACTGGAGATTCCGTTCAACCCGCCGAACGACCGTCCGGCGAGGATTTTCATCGATGATGGGCGCGATCTTTCCGGTGGAGGGAGAACGACGGAAGAGTTTCTCGTGTGCGATCAGTACGCGATTCAGGGCGAGTTGTTTTCGCGGGCGATCCGCGAGGGAGGCGACGTGCCGGTGTCCATTGAGGACGCGATTCGGAACATGGCGGTGATTGAAGCGCTCTTCCGTTCGGCAGAATCGGGAAGATGGGAGAAGCCGTAACTACGGTTGAGGACTCAGCAGCGCCTGGATGCGATGGACGAGATTCACGCCGGCTTCGGAAGCTTCGGTCGCGTGGAAGTCCAGGGGAAGAAGAAGCAGCTCGACGCTGGGATGGCTGAGCCGGAACTTTTCGAAAACCGAAGCGTTGGTTTGCGCGCTGGGGCCGCAGACAATCAACGCCGGCTTGGTGGCTTTTACGAAAGTGGAAGCGTCGCCGAGATTTTTTGTGGTCATAACGTCGTAGCCGGAGCGTTTAAGCAAAGCGCTGAGATAGGCGAGCAGATCACCGGAGCTTTCGACGCACAAAACCTTTGGCGTGGAAGGGTGCGGAGAAGGCTGAGAATGCGGCCGGCGCTGAGCAAACGAGTCGATGGCTTCTTTCTCGGAGGCGTAGATATGGAATACTCCGGCGAGTTTCGTGGTCTCGAAAACTTTTTTTAGGAACGGGGAAAGCTGGCAGAGTTTCAAGTCTCCGCGCCCGGCGCGCAACGTGCCGACGAGACGAACCAGGGCTCCGAGGCCGCCGCTATCCAGGAAGGTCACGTCTTCGAGCTGAAGAACGAATCTCTTGGTTTCGAGGGTGTGTTTTTCGATTTCGAGCTGGAGCGCGCGAGCTTCGTCGCTGGCAATAATTCGGCCGCTGCAGCGAATGACGACAACATCACCGCGGAATTGAGATTGCAGGTTAAGTTGCACCGGGGCTCCGCACGCTGCACGGCATCGTAGGCGGAGCGCGCGCGGGAAGTCAATCGGAATGCCGTCCGGAGCTCAGTTCATGGTGAGGTCGCCGGCGCCGACGTGGGCGTAAAGATGATATTTGCCCGGGCCACTCTTATGGAACGAACGGAAGAGGCCGCCGTGGGACTCCCCAAACGGTGGGGCTTCGAGGTCGCCCGCCATGACCGAAGCATCCACCCGGGAGTAGTCTGCGGCGTCGCAGCCGGAGATCGTCAAATCCCCAGCGTGCAACTCGAGGTCTTTGTCGCCGGAGATTCCGTCAAGGACCAGCTCGCCGGCGGGCATGCGCACGAAAAGCCCCGTGTTCTTGGGGACGTGGATGGTGACCTGAAGATCGTTTCGCGGGCCGCCGGAAATCCGCAGCTCCGCACCAGTCGAGGAAGGTTTGAAGCGCACGGTGAGATCCCTGGCATCGCCGGCATTCTTGCCCGAAAGTTGAACGGTAACTTTGTTGCCGTCGGTCCCCACAATGCGGAAATCACCGGAGCGCAACTGCACGCGGAGGTGGCCGCCGGAAGGGAAGTCGGCGGAGAACGGATGATTCTGGAGATCATTGACTTCGACTTTCGTCTGGGACAGGCCCGCGGGCACGAACAGAGAAAGGCAAGCAAAGAGAACATGCATGGAACGCATACACACCTCCCATTGTCTGTTAATTGAAACGAAGGGAAGCGAGGAAATCTTTCCGGAGAAAAGAGACCTCTGCTAGCGCCCCAATCCCCCCGCAATGGAGGGAACTAAAAGAACTCGATCACCTTCTTTGAGGGAGCAGGATTCTCCGCCGAGGAAACGGATGTCCTCCTCATTTAGATAGACATTGAGAAACTGGCGAATCTGCCCGCTTTCGTCGCGGACGTGGCGCGCAATCGCGGGGAAGCGAGTGGTCAGCTCGTTTAGGGCCCCGCCGATGGTGCTGGCACTACAGTCGATTTTGGGTGCGCCGTCGGTGAAGCGACGGAAGGCCGTGGGGATTTCGATGGTCACAGGCATCTGCATCGGTCCTTTCAATTTCCTTTTGCGGTAGCCGCGTTAGCGAGCTGGTTATCCAAGAGAGCTTCGAACGCGTCGAGGCGTGGCGCAATGGCGTCGGTCACCGGAAATTCCGCGGCGATGGCGTCCGTGGTCTTCAGGCCGTTTCCGGTGATGCAAACGACGGTGGTCTCGTCGGGCAAAATACGGCCTTCGCGAATGAGTTTCTCCGCAACGCCTACGGTAACGCCGCCGGCGGTCTCCGTGAAAATTCCTTCGGTTTCGGCCAGTACCTTGATGGCGGCCACGATTTCGGGATCGGAGACGTCTTCGGCCCAGCCGCCGCTCTCGCGAATTTGTTTGATGGCGAAGGGGCCGTCGGCGGGATTGCCGATGGCGAGCGAGCGCGCGATGGTGTCCGGTTTTTGCGGCTCGAAGCGGGCCAGGCCGCGCTTGACAGCGGAAGAAATCGGAGAGCAACCTGTGGCTTGCGCGCCAAAGAATTTCACCGGCTTCTCTTCGACCCAACCGAGCGCAATCAATTCGCGAAATGCCTTGGCGATTTTCGTGATCAAGGATCCGCCGGCCATGGGCACCACCACATTGTCGGGCAGACGCCAGCCGAGCTGCTCGGCGATTTCGTAGCCGTGGGTCTTCGAGCCTTCGGAGTAATAGGGTCGCAGGTTGACGTTGACGAGCCCCCAGAGGAAGCGGTCGGCGATTTGCGCGCAGAGGCGGTTGACTTGATCGTAGTTGCCGTTGATGCGGAAGATGCGCGCGCCATAAACGGCGGTGTTCAGGACCTTGGCGGGCTCGAGGTCCGCGGGGATGAACACGCAAGCATCGAAACCCTGCTGTGCGGCCTGCGCAGCGACGGCGTTGGCGAGATTTCCCGTGGAGGAGCAGCCCACCGTGGTAAAGCCGAAATGTCGCGCGGCGGCCAGAGCCGTAGCGACGACGCGGTCCTTGAAGGAGAGGGAGGGGAAGCAGACGGCGTCGTTCTTGAGGAACAGACTCTTAAGACCCCAACGGGCCGCGAGATTTCGTGCTGCGACGAGCGGAGTTCCGCCGACGGCGTTGGGCGGCTCGTAGCCTTCGGGAAGCGGGAGAAGCTCGGCGTAGCGCCACATATTAAAGGAACGGCTGGAGAGATTTTCGCGGCGGGCGACTTTCTTGACCGAATCGTAGTCGTAGGCAACTTCCACCGGGGAGAAGCACTCTTCGCAGAACGAGCGTGGGACGTTGCCCCAGGTTTTGCCACATTCCTTACATCGCAGTTCGTAATAGACAGACATTCGTGTTCACCTTTTGAGGGCCGGGCATGAGATGTGCCCGCCAATTGCTCTCCTGATCATGCCAAGCCAAACTGGGGCGGCACACAGCCAAAAGCTTTGACGTGGAATTCAACTTGGGCTGCGCGGAGGGGAAAACAAAAACCCTCCGGCCAAAGAGTGCTCGGAGGGTCTCAGAAACTTTCTGGGAAACTCACCAGCTCTTTAGCAGTTTTTTACGTGGAGCAAGTTGCCCTAAATCGCCACGTCTCGCCGCAACCGCGGCTAACCCGTTTATGCAAGAAAATGAAGGAGTTGTCAAGAGGGAATCCCTGGAATCCGTCGGAAAATTTGCCCCGACAACATATCGGCGGTATTTTGCGTCTAATGTACAGGGTCGAGAAAGCCCGCAAGCCGGGCCGCCCCGTCCTTTGGGACAGTGATTTACGAGTCGCAAAGCATGTAAGTCCACACCGCAACAAAGTTGCGGTGTTATAATTTAAGATTGAAGACCGGCGTCTAGGACGCGGTCTGGAAAGACGGGAGCAAGAAATATGGGGGAGCAAGTGAAGGAACTTTTTAGTTGGGCGAGGCGGCGCAAGATCTTGGCAGCCGCTTTCGTGGCATTCACCTTAACCGTGGGAATATTGATCGGGTCGGTGATATCCGGCCGCGTGTCGGCGATGAAGACGCTGTCGTTTTCGGGTGCAGCGGCGACGGCGCTGGCCGTGCCCGATCCCGTGCCCTCGTCCAGTTCGTTCGCCAGCATTGTGAACCGCGTGGAGCCAGCGGTCGTAAACATCGCCACGACGCAGGTGCTCGAACGGCGTTCCGCCAAGAAGCGGCGCTCCCAGCCGTACGATCAGGAAGATCCCATGCAGGATTTCTTCGACCGGTTTTTTGACGGGCAGAAAGATGCGCCGCCACAAGCCGAGCGGAGCCTCGGTTCGGGCGTGATCGTGGATAAGAAAGGTTTCATCCTGACGAACAACCACGTGGTGGAGCAGGCGACAAAAATTCAGGTGCAGCTGAACGGCGATCCCACCAAGTACACGGCCAAGGTTGTCGGCGTGGACGAAGAGACGGATTTGGCGGTCATCAAGATTGATGCGGGCAAGGATTTGACGACGGCGAAGTTAGGCAATTCCGACGGCGTGCAAGTGGGGGATTGGGTGCTGGCGATCGGTAGCCCGTTTGGATTACAGGCGACCGTCACTGCCGGAATCATCAGCGCGAAAGATCGCGGCGGCATCGGGCTCGGGCGGCAATTCCAGCGCTTTATCCAAACCGACGCGGCCATCAACCCGGGCAATTCCGGCGGTCCGCTGGTGGATCTGGCCGGAGAAGTGATCGGAATCAACACGGCCATCATCACCGGCAGCCGCGGGTACGAAGGAGTTGGATTTGCGCTGCCGTCGACAACGGCCATCAATGTGTATAACCAGATTGTAGCCAAAGGGCGCGTGACGCGCGGCTCCATCGGCGTCAGCTTCCAGGAAGAGTTGGGGACGAATGGAATCACGCTGAAATCGCTTGGCGCGACGTACGGCGTGGTGATTGAAGGAGTCGAGCCAGGCAGCCCGGCGGAGAAAGCGGGACTGAAGGGCGGCGATGTCATTACCAGCGTCAACGGCCAGGCCGTGAAAAACGGCAACGACCTCGTGAACCCGATTGCGACGGCACCGATCGGCAGCAAGGTCAAGCTAACCTACATGCGCGACCGCCAGCAGAAGGAAACCACGACGACGGTCGAAGATCGCACGCGGGTCTTCCCGAACCAGGCGGGCCGGACGGGTGATCAGCCGGGAGAAGCAGCGCCGGCGGAATTCGGCCTGCGCGTGGACGAACTGACCCCGGAACGTGCACGCAAAGTCGGCCTGGAAGGGCAGAAGGGCGTGCTGGTGACGGATGTCGAGCCTGCCAGCTTCGCGGATGATTCCGGATTCGGACGCGGCGACGTGATCGCTGAAATCAACCGGGAACCGGTGATTTCGGTGGAGGACTATCGCAAAGCGGTAGCCAAGCTGAAGCCGGGCGATAATGTGGTGTTCAAAGTTCTGCGGCGGCAAGACGACAAAGTCTTGACCGTATTTCTGCCGGGTGTTGTGCCGTCGGATCACCAGCAATAAGGCAAGCAAGAACGTCGAACCACAAACGTATGCGAAAAGCGACACACCTAGCTCTCTCGCTCTTCCTTGTTCTGGGGCTGGGAGTGTGCGCGGATTCTGCGCAAGCAAGGAGCGACTCATCGAAGAAGAAGTCGTCTTCTACGTCCAGCAACAAAGTGCACCGCGCAAAATCATCCAGGCGATCCGGCCGGCGGGAGCGGGGGCAGAAAGTCCCCACTCCTGACCGGATTTCGGAAATCCAGCAGGCACTGGCCAAAGATGGTTCGTTCGCGGGCGCGCCAAACGGGAAGTGGGACGACGCGACCGTGGATGCCATGAAAAAATTCCAGGAAGCGCACGGGCTGAATCCTTCCGGGAAGCTCGATGCAAAAACCCTTCAGCGATTGGGCCTTGGTTCTCAGACCGCGGGCGTGGCGCCGCCCCTGCCTCCGGTCAGCTCGTCCGCCGTAACCTCTCCGGCGGTTCAAACGGTTCGCCGGCAGCAGTAACGGTAGTTGCGGCTCGCGGCCGTTCTTCACCATTGTTTTCCAAGCTAAGATGAATTAGAAGTCAGGAGCTGCGCTTCGGGTGTTTCTGCGCAAGCGGGAGGGCTCGTGCCATGAGATGCGTGCGCGGGGCGATTGTAATCGGGATGTGCGCGCTTGCGCCGATTGGTGTATCCGCACAGGGGAGCTCAGCGGCGAAGCACGTAAAGGCGGTGCGCTTCGGGAAACTGTGGGATGCCAAAGGCAAGTTGTGGACAAACGCCATCGTGATCATCGAGGCAGACAGAATACGGAGCGTCACGACCGACGCGGCATCGATTCCCGCAGGCGCGGAAACAATTGACCTATCCAAATACACGGGAATGCCGGGATTGATCGACGTGCACACGCACATGACCATGTACACCGACGAAACGCCCGGCCAGCCGATGCTGAAGCAGATCACCAACAATCCTCCGGCGGTGGAAGTTTTTTTGGCGCGAAAAGGGGCGATGCGCACGCTCGAAGCAGGCGTGACCACGGTGCGCGATTTGAGCGCGGACCAGTATATGGACATCGCCATGCGCGATTTGATTAGTGCCGGTGAAATGATCGGGCCGCGCATGTTTGTTTCGGGCTACGGCCTCTATGCCAGCCAGACGCCTTATAAGAAGGAAGGATCGGTTCCGGGTGCCGTCTTTGCCGATGGCGTGCCGGAAGTGCTGAAAGCGGTGCGCCAACAGGTCGCCGCGGGCGTTGATCTGATCAAGCTGTACGGCTCCACAGGCACAGATGACGATGTGACCGGGTTTGAGACATACACCTACGAGGAGATCAAGGCTGCGGTCGACATGGCGCACAAGTTCGGGAAGAAGATTGCCGTCCACTCCTACGGCCCGGATGGAGCGCGCGACGCGGTGCGTGCTGGAGCCGATTCGGTCGAACATGCGACGGACATGGACGACGCAACGATTCAGGAGATGGTGAAGCGCGGAACGTTTTATGTGCCTACGATTGACCACAACCGCTATTACATCGAGAACGGAGAAAAGATTGGATATGCCCCGGGATACAAAGAGCGTCTGCAGGCCTTCATCCCGCGAAACCTGGAGACGGCGAGGCGCGCGTTCAAAGCAGGCGTGAAAATTGCTATGGGTTCCGACGCCATTTACACCATGTTCGGACAGAACACCCGCGAGTTGGGCTGGTTCGTTAAAGCGGGGATGACGCCGGAGCAGGCGCTGCAGACCGCAACGGGGAACGCGGCAGCCTTATTGGGGAAAGAGAAGGAGCTCGGGGCCGTAGCGCCCGGATATTTTGCGGACTTGGTGGCTGTCGAAGGCGATCCGCTGGCGGACATCGACATTGTGCTGAATAACGTGAAGTGGGTGATGAAAGACGGGGCAGTCGTGGTGGACAAGAGGAAGAGCCTCAAGAATTGATTGCCCGTATAATCGCTCCAATAGGCAGTTGTTTGACCGGCTCCTGCGCTGAGGATAGAATTCAGATTCCAGGCGGTTCTGGCCCGCGGTCAAACCCGCAGAGAACAAGTCGACAAACAGAGCGTCGATCCGAAGCGTTCCAGGAGGAAGTATGGCTACCGCGGTTGCGCCCCGAGTTTTCAAGAATTTTATCAATGGCGAGTGCGTGGAATCGCGGAGCGGAAAGGCCTGTGAAAACCGCAATCCCGCGAATACGGACGAGCTGGTCGGAATGTTTGTCTCCTCGACGGAAGAGGACATAAACGCAGCTGTCGACGCTGCGAAAGAGGCCTACAAGGCGTGGCGCCTGGTGCCCGCGCCGAAGCGCGCCGAGATCCTTTTTCGAGCGGCTGAGCTGTTGGTGCAGCGCAAGGAAGAATATTCCAAGGACATGACGCGCGAGATGGGCAAGGTCCTGGCGGAGGCCCGCGGCGATGTCCAGGAAGCCATCGACATGACCTACTACATGGCGGGCGAGGGCCGGAGGCTGTTTGGGCAGACAACGCCGTCGGAGCTGCCGAACAAATTTGCGATGAGCGTGCGACAGTCAATCGGTGTGTGCGGGATGATCACGCCGTGGAATTTTCCGATGGCGATTCCGTCGTGGAAGATGATGCCCGCTTTGATCAGCGGGAATACCGTTGTGCTGAAGCCGGCGGAGGATACTCCGCTCTCGGCGTATCACCTGGTGCAGGCGCTGACGGATGCGGGCGTTCCGCGAGGCGTGGTCAATCTGGTGAGCGGCGACGGTCCGAATGCGGGCGCGCCACTAACAAAACACAAAAATGTGCCGGTGATCAGCTTCACTGGCTCAACTGCCGTGGGGCGGCTCATCGCGGGGGCTTGCGCGCCGGATTTCAAGCACTACAGCCTGGAAATGGGCGGGAAAAACATCATCATCGTGATGGAAGATGCGAATCTGGATCTCGCGGTGGATGGCGCGATCTGGGGCGGATTCGGCACGACGGGGCAACGCTGCACGGCGGCAAGCCGGCTCGCGGTTCATAAAGCGGTCTACAACGAATTTGTGGAGCGTTTTGTGCGGCGGGCCAAGGCGCTGAAAATTGGCAATGGTCTCGACTCGTCCGTGGAAATGGGACCGTGCATCAACGAGGAACAACTCAAGACCGTGATGGACTATGTGGAGATCGGAAAGAACGAGGGCGCGAAGCTGCTCACGGGCGGGCACCGCTTGGACAGCGGCCCATATGCCAAGGGCTGGTTCCATGAGCCGACGGTGTTCGGCGACTGTTCGCCAAAGATGCGCATCGCTCAGGAAGAAATTTTCGGCCCGGTGGTTTCGGTGATTCCCATTGACAGCCTGGAGCAGGCGATTGATGTGGCGAACGGCGTTGCGTATGGACTGTCGGCTTCGATTTACACGCGGAATGTGAACCGCGCGTTTCAAGCGACCCGCGATTTGTACACGGGAATTGTGTACGTGAATGCGCCGACGATTGGCGCCGAGACGCATCTGCCGTTTGGGGGGACGAAGCAAACCGGCAACGGTCATCGCGAGGCGGCGATTGCGGCCATCGATTTCTTCACCGAGTGGAAGACGGTGTACATCGATTACTCCGACAAACTGCAGCGCGCGCAGATTGACAACAACTGAGCTTTCTTCAATTCAGCGGGAAACTCGGGGCGGATGGGACAAGCCCCACGCTCGCAGACCGCGGGGACACCTCGGTTTGAGTTCGCGTTGACGCTGCTTGACACCCTTCCTACAATGATAGGTAGCGCTCTTTAGCACTAGGAGTAGAGTGCTGCTATGAGGAATGCCGCTCTGCAAGAACGACGCAACCGCCAGATTCTGGCGGATATCGTGCGCACGTACATCGAAACGGGTGAGCCCGTGTCTTCGCGCGCGATTTCCAAGCGGTTTGAGGAGGTGCTCAGCACGGCGACGATCCGCAATGTGATGGCGGACCTCGAGGACGGCGGATTGCTCTACCAGCCGCATACTTCCGCAGGTCGAGTGCCCACGGCGGCGGCGTACCGGTTTTTTGCTCAAGAAATTGCATCTCAGGCGACCTTGAGTGTCGAAGATCGCGATTGGATTCGCCGCGAGTTCAAAGGGGCAACCACTTCGGTCGAGATCACCGAACGAGCCGGACACGTGCTGGCGGAGGTTTCAAACGGGCTGGGCATCATAGTGTCGCCGCCGCTGGCGAGAACCGTGCTGGAGCACGCGCGCATGTGGCTCTTGCCGGATGGACGCGTGGTGGTTGTCCTGATTTCGCCGGGAGGAATAACGCGCGACAAAATCCTGCGGCCGAATCGCCACTTTTCCCAGGAGGAGCTTGATGCCACCGCGGATTTTTTGAACCGGCAATATTCCGGCTGGACGCTCGAAGCGATTCGCAGCGATTTGTTGCAGAAACTGGCGACGGAGCGGGAACGCTACGAGGGGATCTTGCAAAGCGCATTGACGCTTTGCGACCCAGCCCTGCTTGGCGACGAGTCGGCGCCGCGCTTGCACGTTGAAGGCACCGCGCAAATTGTAGGGGCCGCCGATTTTGCGGGCCAGGCTCAGTTGCGCGACCTGCTGGCAGCGATCGAGGAAAAACACCGGCTAGTGGCAGTGCTGAATGCGTGCATTGATACGCCGGAACCAGTGCATGTGCAGATTGGCGTGAAAGAGATTTCGCAGGCGGGAGAGAATCTGGCGCTGATCAGCGCCCCATACATGACGCACGATCAAATGCAAGGCTCGCTGGGCGTGCTGGGGCCCACGCGCATGCATTACGAACGCGCCATGACCGCCGTGGCCTACGTCGCGCAGCTTTTCAGCGAAACACTGAACAAGATTTGAAAAACTTTTTTCAGGGGAGACGCCCAAAAGTGCCAGAGAAGGACCCAAGAGCAAGCACCAAAAGGGAAAACGACGCGCAAGCAGCCAGCGCCGACCAATCGGCTGAAGCAAAAGCGGCCGCCGCGGATACCGAGCGCGCTGACGCGGAAGTGGCCAAGCTCGCTACCGACCTTGAAGATTTGCGCCAAACGCTGCTCCGCCGCCAGGCAGACTTCGACAACTACCGCAAGCGGATCGAGAAGGAGCGCGCGGAGGACGCCAAGCGTGCGACCGCCCGCCTGGTCGAAGGCCTGATCCCCGTGATTGATGGTTTCGAGCACGCCCTGGCCGCGCACCGCGAAGCGGAGTACGAGAATTACCGCAAAGGTTTCGAGTTGATCTACAAACAGTTGCTGGACAATCTGGCGCGCCTCGGCGTAGAACGCATCGAGCCAGCCGGAAAAACGTTTGATCCGCATTTGCATCAGGCGATGGACCGCGCCGAAACGACCGACCACGAAGACGGCGCCATCCTTCAGGTCTTTCAACCAGGATATGTTTATCATGGGCGCGTGCTGCGGCCGGCCATGGTTCGTGTAGCCGTGCATCCCCATCCGGCATCGAAGAAGAACGTGAACTAACAACCAACCAGGAGCAGGAATGGCGAAGGCGAATCAACGTGATTTTTATGAAGTTTTGGGGGTCGCGCGCACCGCGAGCGTGGACGAAATCAAGTCGGCTTACCGCAAATCCGCGCTGAAGTGGCACCCGGACCGCAATCCTCAGAACAAACAGGAAGCCGAGGTGAAATTTCGCGAGTGCACCGAAGCCTACAGCGTGTTAAGCGACACGCAGAAGCGCCAGGTCTACGACACCTACGGCCACGCCGGACTTTCCGGAGTCGCCGGCGCCGATTTCAACAGCACCATTTTTCAGGATTTTCACGACATCTTCGGGGACTTTTTCGGATTCGAGGATCTTTTTTCTGGTAGACGCCGCGGGCGGAGCCGCATGCAGCGCGGCGCGGATCTGCGTTACGACATGACGCTGACTTTCGAGGAAGCTGCCGCCGGCGCGAGCACAAAGATCAAACTGGCGCGCCAGGAATACTGCGAAATTTGCAACGGCACGGGGGCAAAGGCCGGCACCGGCGTTGTTGCTTGCCAGACTTGCGCCGGCCGCGGCCAGCTTGCCTACCAGCAGGGATTTTTCACCATCACGCGCACTTGCCCGGCATGCCAGGGCGCGGGACAAATTGTCCGCGAGCGCTGCCCGGATTGCCGCGGCCGGGGCCGCCTGGAGCGCGAGCGAACCATCGAGCTGCGTGTTCCGCCGGGCGTGGATACGGGCACGCGGCTGCGCGTGGCCGGGGAGGGTGAGCCCGGCCCGAACGGCGGACCGGCTGGCGATTTGTACGTCGTCCTGGAAGTGAAAGAACATCCGTTCTTCGAGCGCCGCGGCGCGGATTTATACTGCACGATCCCCGTGAGCGTCGTGCAGGCCGCGCTCGGCACTGAACTTCAAGTGCCAGGACTCAACGGTGAAGAAAAGCTCAAAATTCCCGAGGGCACGCAGAGCGGCGCCGTGTTCCGCATCAAAGGCAAGGGCATGCCGGATCCTCGCGGCGGCGGCAGAGGCGATTTGTACTATCACGTGCGCGTGATGACGCCGGTAAGGCTGACGCGTGAACAGCGCAAGCTCGTCGAGCAACTGGGCACAACCCTCAAAGTGGAAAACAAACCCGCGGACCGCAACTCCACGATCTTCGACAAAGTCAAAGACATCTTCGGGTAGTTTCTCTGCCGCTGCGGTAGAATCCCTGCGTGCGACGGCGATTTTTTGTTCCACAATTCGAAGACAAGCGCGCAGTCATGGAAGGGGATGCTGCGCATCACCTGGGGCGCGTGCTGCGAGCCGAAGCAGGCCAGCTCTACGAGCTGAGCGACGGCCAAGAAGTGTGGCTGGGGCGAGTCGCGAGCGTTGCGCGCGATCGCGTGGAGTTTGCGCTTGTGGAGGAGCTGCCAGCCCGCTCGTCTGCGGTGGATGTGACGCTGCTTCTCGCCGTGGTGAAGTTCGACGCGTTCGAATGGGCGATCGAGAAGGCGACCGAGTTGGGCGTAAACACAATTGTGCCGCTGGCCGCAGGGCGCAGCGAAAAGGCGCTCCTAGCCGCAGCGGCGAAACGCGCCGAGCGCTGGAAGAAAATCCTCCTGGAGGCATCGCAGCAGTCGCGGCGAGTGAACCTGCCTATTCTCGAATCGTTGGCCCGTGCGGAACAGTGTTTCGCACAATGCAAGGAAGGGCTGAAGTTATTGCTGTCGGAGAATCAAGATGCCCCATCCATGCGCATTGCCCTGGAAGGTCAGAAATCGTCAAAGGCAATCATTGCCATCGGGCCGGAAGGCGGCTGGACGAACAAGGAATTGGAATCGGCAGCCCAATCGGGATTCAAACGGGTTTCCTTGGGGGCGCTGATCCTGCGGACGGAGACCGCCGTAATCGCCGCACTCGCCAACCTCAACTACGCGCTCGGCGCGGAATGAACACTCGATTGCGATTATCGGCGCGACGCAAAGTGCCGCCACGCAGGGGTTCCAGGCCGTTTCCGTAACGAACGAGGCAACGGAAAGCAATGCACGCCGAATCCTATGAAACGTCCGCAGAAATGTCGAGCGAAAGCTGCGCTGCTCTGGAAACCCAATCTGGCGCCAGCCGTGCGGAACGTGTTATAAATACGAGGCAGCGAAAAAATGCAGAATAACGACCAGAGATTATTCCAGACCACCGAGGTCCCGGAAATCCCTGCGCCGGGTTCCTCTTCCAGTGCCGCCGCCGAACGGCCGGGCGCCGTTCATTCGTTGCGCAACGAAATTCGCGTCTGGACCCGCGATCTCCTCATCGCCATCGGTCTCGCGCTGGTCATCATCGTATTCCTCTATCAGCCGGTAAAAGTTGAAGGCACCAGCATGGCGCCTCTGCTCTCCGATCAGGAGCGCATTTTTATCAACAAATTTGTGTACCGTTTTGAGCCCATTCATCGTGGCGACGTCGTGGTCTTCTGGTATCCGCTGGACCGCACAAAATCTTTCATCAAGCGCGTCATCGCATTGCCGGGAGAGACGGTAGAGATACGGCAGGGCACCGTATACGTAAACGGCCATCCGATCGCCGAGCCGTATGTTCCCCCGCAGTACGAGGATCCGGGCGACTTTGGACCGCAGCGGGTGCCCATGGATGATTATTTCGTGATGGGGGATCACCGCATCAGTTCGAACGATTCACGCATGTTCGGGCCGGTGGCCAGCCGGTACATTTATGGACGTGCCGTTTTCGCGTACTGGCCGGTGGACCATTTCGGTTCGCTGTCCGCCACCGAAGCAAACACCAAATGAGCAGCAACCCTTCATGAGCCGGACGGGAGGACCCACTGACGGAAGTTCAGCACCGACCTGCGATTCTCGCGCTGGAAGACGGGCGCGTATTTAACGGCCGCGCGGCGGGCGCGATCACGCGCCGCGGCGGCGAAGTCGTTTTCAATACCAGCCTCACCGGATATCAGGAAGTTTTCACCGACCCCAGTTACGCCGGCCAGATTGTCTGTTTGACCTATCCGCACATCGGGAACGTGGGAGCAAACCTCGAAGACGAGGAATCCACGCGGCCGTACATCGAGTCGCTGGTGGTGCGGGAGTTCTCCCAAGTCTCTTCCAGCTGGCGCTCGACGGAGACCGCGCAGCTTTATCTGAACCGCCACAAGATTCCTGCCATTTGGGACATAGATACGCGCGCGCTAGTTCGCCACATCCGCAATGTAGGAGCGCTGCGCGGAATGGTCTCCACGGACGGTACGCCGGCCGATCAATTGGTTTTCGAGGCGAAGCAGCTTCCCAGCATGACCGGACAGGAGCTTGCCAGCCACGTGAGCTGCAAGGAGTCCTATCACTGGGATACGGGATCGATCGAATTGGCCACTTCGCCGTGGTCGGAGCAGATGGGCGAGGCGGAAAACGTCGCCGGAGCGCGGAGGCTTCGCGTGGTGGCGTACGACTTCGGCATCAAACAGAACATTCTGCGATTGCTGGTGGACCACAATTGCGAGGTGGCGGTCGTGCCCGCGCAGACTTCGGCCGAAGATGTTCTGGCGCTACGCCCCGACGGCGTTTTTCTTTCGAACGGGCCGGGCGATCCGGAACCCATCGGTTATGCGATTGAAAATATCCGTAGGCTCCTGGGAAAAGTGCCGATATTCGGAATCTGCCTCGGACATCAGTTGTGCGGGCTGGCGCTGGGCGGAAAAACATTCAAACTGAAGTTCGGCCATCACGGTTCGAATCATCCGGTGAAAAACCTGCTCACGGAGCAGGTCGAAATCACCGCACAGAATCATGGGTTCGCTGTAGACCCGGAGTCGTTGCCGTCGCGTGACGTGGAAATTACCCACGTCAATCTCAATGACCACACAAATGAAGGCATGCGCCATAAGAAACTACCGCTATTCAGCGTGCAGTATCACCCGGAGGCCTCCCCCGGGCCGCACGATTCGCACTACTTATTCACCCAGTTCACAGACTTGATGAAGGAATTTGCCCAGCCTGGAAGTTCGCGTCGATGAGGAGAAAGGCCTGAGTTTCTGCGCCCCTGAAGGAAAGAGATGCCCAAGCGGAAGGACATCAAGAAGATTCTGATTATCGGCTCGGGGCCGATCGTCATCGGACAGGCATGCGAGTTCGATTATTCGGGAGCGCAGGCCTGCAAAGCGCTGCGTGCGGAAGGTTACGAAGTCGTGCTCGTCAACTCCAATCCCGCGACGATCATGACCGATCCCGAGCTCGCGCACCGCACCTACATCGAGCCGCTGACCAAGGAATATGTGACCGAGATCATCTCCCGCGAAAGGCCGGACGCGCTATTGCCGACGGTCGGGGGGCAGACCGCCTTGAATTTGGCGGTGGAACTCGCCGAAGCTGGCATTCTCGAAAAGTACAAAGTGGAGATGATCGGCGCATCGCTCCGCGCCATCAAAGTGGCGGAAGACCGGCTGTGGTTCAAGGATGCCTGCCGGAAGATCGGCCTTGAGGTTCCTGCGTCGGAGCTGGTCAACAATGCGCAGGATGCCACGCGGCTTTGCGATCAGCTGGGCTTTCCACTGGTGATTCGGCCGTCCTTCACCCTGGGAGGCGCGGGAGGATCGATCGCCTACAACCGGGAAGAGTTTGCCGAAGCGATCACGCATGCTCTGGAAGTCAGCCCCGTGCACGAAGCGCTGGTCGAGGAATCCGTTCTCGGCTGGAAGGAATTCGAACTCGAGGTCATGCGTGATTACCGCGACAATTTCGTGGTGATCTGCTCGATTGAGAATTTTGATCCCATGGGCGTGCACACCGGCGATTCCATAACTGTCGCGCCCGCGCAGACCCTGACGGACAAGGAATATCAGCGCATGCGCGACGCCGCCGCGGCGATTGTCCGCGAAGTTGGCGTTGAAACCGGCGGTTCGAACGTGCAGTTTGCGGTGCATCCGGAAACCGGCCGCATGGTCATCATCGAAATGAATCCCCGTGTGTCGCGAAGCTCCGCGCTGGCCAGCAAGGCGACGGGCTTCCCAATTGCGAAGATTGCCGCGCGGCTGGCGGTGGGCATGAGCCTCGACGAAATTCCCAATGACATCACGAAGAAAACGCCGGCGTGCTTTGAGCCGACCATCGACTACGTCGTCGTGAAGATTCCGAAATGGCAGTTTGAAAAATTTCCCGGCGCGGACACCACGCTGGGCACGCAAATGAAATCCGTGGGCGAAGTGATGTCCATCGGCAGGACCTTCAAGGAAGCGCTGCAAAAAGGAATTCGGTCGCTCGAGCCGCACGCGCCCTGGCGCGCTCCCACGGAAACGCCCGATTCTCTTTTGCGCGAAAAGTTGGCGACGCCGCGGCCGGATCGCATCCACTGGCTGCTCACCGCGGTGGAAAAAGGATTGCCCGCTGAGGAAATTTGTAACCTGACGAAAATCGATCCCTGGTTCATTCATCAGATCGAAGAGTTGGCGGCAATGAACCAGCGCGCGGCGAACGTGACGGTGGAAACGGCTTCGCGCGATTTGCTGCGCGAGGTGAAGCGTCACGGCACGAGCGACGAGCAGCTTGCGAAAATTTGGAAAACGACCTCCGCGGCGGTGCGGCTGCAACGCGCGCGTTACGGTGTGGCGCCCGTTTTCAAGCGCGTGGACACATGCGCTGCTGAATTCGAATCGTTCACTCCCTATCTCTATTCCACCTACGAGGACGAAGACGAATCCGACGCGCAGCCGCGCCAGAAAATCGTCATCCTCGGCAGCGGACCGAACCGTATCGGCCAGGGAATCGAGTTCGATTATTGCTGCTGCCACGCGTCGTTTGCGCTGCGCGAAGACGGCATCGAAACGATCATGGTGAATTGCAATCCCGAAACAGTTTCGACGGACTACGACACCTCGGATCGCCTCTATTTCGAACCGCTGACGCTCGAGGACGTGCTGGCGATCGTGGAACACGAAAAACCGGATGGCGTAATCGTGCAATTCGGAGGACAAACCCCGCTGAATCTCGCGCTGGAATTGAAGCGCAACGGCGTGCCCATCATCGGCACGGCGCCCGAATCGATCGATCTTGCGGAGGACAGACGTAGATTCGGCCGATTGCTCGAAGAACTGCGCATTCCGCAGCCACGCAACGCGACCGCGCTGGTGCCGGAAGAGGCGGCGCGCCTGGCGGGCGAGATTGGATTGCCGGTGCTCGTGCGGCCGAGCTACGTGCTCGGCGGACGCGCCATGGTCATCGCTTACGATGTAAACACGGTGCAGGAGTATGTGGCGCAGGCGGCGTTGATGGGGCCGGCGCGGCCGGTGTTGATCGATCAATTCCTGGAAGAAGCAACCGAAGTGGATGTGGACGCGCTGGCCGACGGGACCGACGTGGTGATCGGCGGCATCATGGAGCACATCGAGGAAGCGGGCGTTCACTCGGGCGATTCGTCTTGCGTGCTGCCCCCGGTGAGCTTGTCGCCGGCGGTCCTCGATAAGATTCGCGAATATACGAAGCGGCTGGCGTTGGCGCTCAAAGTGATTGGGCTGATGAACGTGCAATACGCCATCCAGCGCGAAACCGTGTACGTGCTGGAAGTAAATCCGCGGGCATCGCGCACAATTCCCTTCGTGAGCAAGGCGACTGGTGTGGCGCTCGCGAAAGTTGCGGCGCGGCTGATGGCGGGACGCAAATTGGCGGAAATGAGTCTGCCGGTGGTGAAGCACAACGGCGTGGCGGAAATTGCCGTGCACGAATTTTATTCCGTGAAATCACCTGTGTTTCCGTTCAACAAATTTCGCGGCGTGGATACTATCCTGGGGCCGGAGATGCGCTCGACCGGCGAGGTGATGGGCATCTCGACATCCTACGGCCAGGCGTTCGCCAAAGCGCAACTGGCCGCGGGACAGCGGCTGCCGCGCAAGGGCACAGTATTTCTCAGCGTGAATGATCGCGACAAAACACACGTCGCGGCGCTCGGAAGAGAGTTGGCGGAGCTGGGTTTCCGGTTGCTGGCAACGCGCGGAACGGCAGCGGCTCTGCAGGCCGCGGGCATTGCGGCGGAGCCCGTCTTCAAAGTGAACGAAGGACGGCCGAACATTGTGGATCAGGTCAAGACTGGAAAAATCGATCTGATCATCAATACACCGCTGGGACGCGAATCTTTCTACGACGAGAAATCGATTCGACGCGCAGCGATTCGGTACAACATTCCTTGCATCACCACGCTGGCGGCGGCACACGCAGCGGCGCGGGGAATCCGCGCGCTGCTCGACCAGGGCACGGAAGTTGCGGCGCTGCAGGATTTGCACCGCGGACAAGTCGCTGCATCCGGCAGCTCGGTGGGAGAGATTAGATAATGGATCTTTCCGGAGTCTTTCCTGCGCTCACAACGCCCTTTGCGGCGGACGGCACTGTGTCGCTGGCGGACCTGAAATACAATTTGCATCGGTACAACGGCACGGATCTGGCGGGGTATGTGGTGCTGGGTTCGACGGGAGAGTCGGTTCTTTTGTCTCGCGAGGAGACGGACGGAATTCTGGCGACGGCGAAGGAAGCGGCGGCGGCGGAGAAAAAGCTGATTGCGGGAACCGGCGTGGAGTCCACGGCCGAGACGATCACGAAAACGAAACGCGCGGCGGAGCTTGGCTATCACGCGGCGCTGGTGAAGACGCCGCATTACTACAAGCCGGCGTACAAGACCGAAGTGCTCATCACGCATTACCGAAAAGTTGCCGATAACTCGCCGATACCCCTGCTGCTGTATTCCGTGCCGCAATTTACAGGCGTGGCGCTCGAAGCTCCCGAAGTCGCGGCGCTCGCCGAGCATCCCAATATCATCGGAATCAAAGACAGCTCCGGGAGCGTGCAGCGCGTCGGCGAAATAATCGCGGCTGCGGGACCTGACTTCCAGGTGCTGGTTGGTTCGGCGAGCACGATGTATCCCTCTCTAATGATTGGCGCCCGAGGAGCCATTCTGGCGCTGGCGAATGCGCTGCCGGAAAAATGCGTGGCGCTATACGATTTTGCGCGCCGCGGCCGGATCGAACAGGCGCGCGAGCTGCAACAAATACTCGTGAAGGCGTCGAAGCTCATTGTTTCCGAGGCTGGAATCGCCGGAGTCAAGTTCGTCATGGATCAGCGGGGTTACCGTGGAGGAATCCCGCGGCCTCCTCTCCTTCCGCTTACGGACGAAGTAAAAAACCGTCTAATCGCTCTAGTCGCCACTTTAGAACCGGCCGTGGCCCGGGCCTGAAGCGGAGCCGGGCCGAGTTGCTGTGACCAAACGAGCTGGATATCATCTAACCTGCGATGGACTGTCGAACCCTCCCGTTTAGCCAGCTCCCCCACCAGCCGAAGCTCTTTCTCCAATTCATCGAGAATTTTTCCCGGGTCGCGGAGTTCTACGCGCATCCGCCAGCGATGCCGACGGTGAAGCGCGTGGCGCGGGCGTTGAAGTTTCCTCAGGAACGAAGGGCGGAAGTCGTCTCCGCTTTGCGAGCGCAGAACGAAGCGTTCGGGTCGGGCGAAGCGACGGCGGAAAACCTGGCAAGGCTAGAGAAGGGTGCGGTCGCGGTCGTTTCCGGGCAGCAGGTGGGACTCTTCAGCGGACCGGCGTACGCCATTTATAAGGCATTGACGGCGATTCAATTGGCGGAGGAGCTGACGAAGGCCGGCGTGCGAGCGGTGCCCGTTTTCTGGATGGCGACGGAAGATCACGACCTTGAAGAGGTGCGCCATTCGACATGGTTCCATGGGGGCAGGCTCCAACGGTTTGAGTTGCCGAGCGTGCCGGAGGCTGGGAAGCCGGTTGGGCAGATTCCGCTGGGCCCGCAAGTGGAAGAGATGGCGCGGGCGGCTGCGGGGCTGCTGAGCAACGAAGGCAGCGAGCTGCTGGCGAATTTTATAAAAGAGAGTTACCGCGTGGAAGAGACGTATGGAAGCGCCTTCGGAAAATTGTTTGCGCGGTTGTTTGCGGAGCAAGGACTCATTTTGCTCGACCCGCTGGATGCGCGGCTGCACCGCGTAGCCGCGCCTTTGTACCGGCGGGCGCTGGAAGAGCGCGACGTCCTGACGGAGAAATTGCTGCAGCGCGCGAAAGAGTTGGACGAAGCAGGATTTGATGCGCAAGTGAAAGTCACTTCGCGGAGCACGCTGCTCTTTCGCATGTGCAAAGGCGTGCGGCAATCCATTGGAGTGAGCAACGGGAAATTTCAGTCGGGAGACACTTCGTGGACGCGCGAAGAATTGTTCCGGATGGTGGAAGCGGAGCCGGAATGCTTCAGTCCAAACGCGCTGCTGAGGCCGGTGGTGCAGGATTATCTGCTGCCGACGGCCGCATACATTGGGGGCCCAACAGAGATTGCCTACTTCGCGCAAGCGGAGGTTATTTATCGTCAGCTGCTGGGGCGAATGCCGGTTATCCTGCCGCGCGCGGGGTTCACGCTGCTGGATGCAAAAGCGGAAAAGCTGCTGCGGCAATACCATTTGAAAGTCGAGGATGTGTGGGCAGGTTCGCAGGAATTGCGGCGGAAGATGGAAGTTTGGAGTGTGCCCAAGACCCTTGGGAAGAATTTTGAGAAGACCGTCCGGCAAACGGAAGGCATGCTCGGACAATTGAAGAAACAGATCGCGCGACTTGATCCCACGCTGGCGGGGGCGGTCGGGACGGCGCAAAGAAAAATGGCGTTCCAGTTGGACAAACTGAAGCGCAAAGCGGGTAAGGCGGCGGACGCGAAGGCTGGGCTCATTGCGAGTCACGAGAGTTTTCTCGAATCGCTGCTGTATCCGCACAAGGCGCTGCAATCGCGCGAACTGTGCTTGCTGCCGTTTCTGGCGCGGTGGGGAAGTAGCGGGTTGAAGGAGCTGCAGAAGTTGTGTAGCAGCCGCAACTTGAAGGAACACAAGATTCTGCGGATTCCGTAGAAAGAATGATAAGTGCTTTGTATGCTGCGGGATACTGGTGCCACTCGAGCGGCACTCGGTCTGGTAGTGTATAGCGTATGCGGTACCTGGTAAGAGCGCGGGTGAAGGATGGTTGCCAGCGAGGGCTGTTGAAAGCCATTGAGCGCGGGACGCTGGGCGAAGGGTCGGTCGCGGAGGGGGAATACCTGCGCAACATGACAGAGGCGAGGGTTTGTTCCGACCAGACCGTGCGCTGGGTCGAAGTCTGCTATTGCCCCACGCCGCTGCAGGAAGAGCGTCCTTACTGGGAGGAGTATTTTGAGCTGGTCAAGGTGCAGGATGCGCACGATCGGCGCAAATGCCGTGACGAAAATCGTTCGGAGCCCTGGGCCTGCGGAGATTGCGACTGCACGGCGCGGTTCGAAGAGAAGCTGAAGAATACAGGCAGGCCATTTCACGAACTGCTCCGGGGTACTTTTGACGACCCTATAGCCCAGGGCGTGGTAGGGGGCAAAGCGCTCGGGGGATTTCCCACCCTTCGATTTCGTCGAAGGACTGGGCATCTGCCATCGCGAGGGTCAATCCTTGAGGTGATTGACCAACCCTTTTGAATCGAAGTGTAGGTCAATCCCGATACGACTCGGGACTCGCGCGCCTCTTCGGGCCCTCGTCGCCCCGGATTTCCTACTCGTTGGATTTGAAGGGAGGTGGAGGGAGGAATAGAATGGTGGCCGCCTGCCCGGATGGAAGGATAGGACCTCAGGAAAGACCGAGCACCTGCAACTACGAAAGTAAAGGAGACCGACAATGGGAAAGAGCGCTGCAACTCAGGCTAAAATGCAAGAAAAGACCGCGCGAGAAGTGACAACCGATTTGGGCCGCGAAGGAGTCGCGGAGATTACCGCTTCGCTGCGTCCGCTGCTTGCGGACGTCTTCGCGCTGTATCTGAAGACGAAGAGTTTTCACTGGCATATGAGCGGACGGCATTTTCGCGATTACCATTTGCTGCTGGATGAGCACGCCGAGCAAATCTTTGCGATGACGGACGAGATTGCGGAGCGGGCGCGAAAGATTGGCGGGAGCACGCTGCGTTCGATCAGCGATGTCTCGCGGCACCAACGATTGAAGGACAACAATGCGGAGAGCGTGGCGCCGAAAGAGATGCTGGCGGAACTCTGCGGCGACAACCAGCAAGTGACGAAGTTCCTGCGTTCCACCCATGAGGTTTGCGACAAGCACGGTGACGTCGCTACCACCAGCCTGATTGAGAACTGGATTAACGAGACAGAGCGCCGGACGTGGTTTTTGTCGGAAATCTTGAGCGATCTTTAAGAAGTCAAAACCCTGGCGTTTGCAGAGCCACTGGACCATTCCGCTCGCTTCAACAAGCACAGAGCAAGCTGCCATGCAGATTCTGAAAGCGGGGACGCTGTACTTCGCGCTGGTGTTTGGAGCGGGGTTCGTGCTGGGGACTATCCGCACACTGTGGGTCGTCCCAAGTGTGGGGATGAGGAAAGGCGAATTGATGGAAGAGCCGCTCATGTTGGTGGTTACGTTTCTCGCAGCGAGGTGGGTGGTTCGGCGTTTGCGCCTGCCGCACAGAGGGCTCACACGGCTGGGCATGGGTTTCGTGGGGCTGGGATTGCTGGTTGCTGCGGAACTTGGATTCGTGCTGTGGCTGCGCGGCATGACGATTCGCGAATATGTTGCAAGCCGGGACCCGGTGACGGGAACGGTGTACCTCGGGATGCTCGGAGTTTTTGCTGTAATGCCGCTGCTCGTGGCTGGCGGGAGAGTTGGCGATGGAAACGATGCTGGTGAAGACGGGTCGAAGAACGCAACTGGTTGACGTGACGGAACGCGTGCAGCGAGCCGTGGCGCAGGCGAAGGTGTCGTCCGGCGTCTGCTACATTTATGTGCCGCATACGACGGCGGCGGTGCTCATCAATGAACATGCAGACCCGGACGTGGCCACGGACGTGGAGACAACGCTCGACCGGTTGATCCCGCGCAACGGTGCTTACCGGCACGGCGAAGGGAATTCCGATGCGCACGTGAAGGCGGCGCTGGTGGGAACGAGCCAGATTGTGATTATCGAAGGCGGGAAATTGGCGCTGGGGCGATGGCAGGGGATTTTCTTTTGCGAGTTTGACGGGCCGCGGGAACGTACAATCCTGATAAAAGTGAGTGCCGACCCCCATTAGACGCTGAAGCCGACTGGAATGGGTGGCTTCAGCGAGATGGGGGCCCGCTATGCTAAAGTTTTTTCGGGTGATGATGCGCGCTGGAGTGTACGTACAGGTTCCGTTTTGCCAGACGAAGTGCACCTATTGCAACTTCCATACGGGAGTGGTGTCTTCATCGAGGTTTGCGCCGTATGTGGAAGCGGTGTGTGCGGAAATCCGGGGGTATCGAAGGCTATACGCCGCTGCCGGAATTACGCTTCCCAAGAGTCTACAGGAAGCGGTCGTGGATACCGTTTACATCGGCGGGGGGACGCCGAGCTTGCTGGAGGCGCGGGATCTTCAGAAGCTGCTCCATGCGATTCGAGCGAGTTTCCGCGCGGAACTCGCTGAGGTGACGCTGGAGGCGGATCCGGAAACGATTGAAGCGGAAAAAGCTGCGGCATGGGTACGGGCGGGAATCACTCGAGTAAGTTTTGGGGTGCAATCGTTTTCGGACAAAGAGCTGGCGGCGGCGGGGCGCTTGCACCGGCGCGCGGATATTTATAGGGCTGTCCCGATCCTGCGCAAGGCGGGAATTCGAAACATCAGCTTCGATTTGATTGCGGGTTTGCCGCACCAGACGAAAGAAAGCTGGCGGCAATCGCTCGAGGAATTGGGCGCGCTTGCGCCGGAGCACGTGTCGGTTTACCTGCTGGAGATTGATGAAGGAAGCCGGCTGGGAAGGGAAGTGCTGCAGGACGGGGCACGATACAGCGCCGGGGCGCTGCCGAGCGAAGATGAGATGGCGGATTTTTATGAAACGGCGCAGGAATTTTTGTCCAGGATGGGATATCACCACTACGAAATTTCGAATTGGGGAAAGCCGGGGTTCGAATCGCGGCACAATTTGAAATACTGGCGGCGGGAGCCGTACCTGGGATTTGGCGCGGGAGCGCATTCGTTTTCGGGGACGGAGCGATGGGCGAACGCGCACGATGCGGCGGCTTATGTGAGCGCGCTGCAGAGTGGGCGAGTGCTGGTCGAGCAACTGGAGGAGGTGACGGCGAAGCAGGCGCTGGAGGAAGAGCTGTTTCTCGGGCTGCGGCAACTGGACGGGATCGACGTTTCGCGGATCGAGCGGGAGTATGAGGTGAATTTGGCGGGGCGGTTTGCGCCGCTGGCGTCGGCGGGATTGGTAGAGAGGGATGGCGACGTGGTGCGACTTGCGCCGGGGCGGTTGAGTATTTCGAATGAAGTGTTTGTGGAATTGCTGCGGTGACGGAGCAGAGGGAGATGGAAACGTGAGCGCGACAATCGCAAAGACGGGAATGCGGAGCGATCCGGACGACGTGAAGCGAATGGAAGGGATCGTCGACCTGCGGAGCGACACGGTGACGCGGCCGACAGCGGAGATGCGACGGGCGATGGCGGAGGCGGAGGTCGGGGACGACGTGTACGGAGAAGATCCGACGGTCAACCGGCTGGAGGAACGCGCGGCGGAAATTTTTGGGAAAGAATCGGCGCTGTTCGTTCCGTCGGGCTGCATGGGGAACCTGATCGCGATCAAGATTTGGACGCATCATGGGAATGAAGTGATTTGCGAGGAACGCAGCCACGTAAATCTGTACGAGCTGGCGTCCATGTCGGCGATTGCGGGGTGCATGCCGCGGGCCGTGCGCGGGGAAGACGGAATCCTGACGTGGAAAGAGGTCGAGGCGGCCATCAGGCCAGTGATTTACTACGATTCGCAGACGGCGCTGGTGTGCCTGGAGAATACGCACAACATGGCGGGAGGAACGGTCTATCCGACGGCGCAGGCGGAGGAGATTTGCGATGGGGTGCATGCGGCGGGGCTAAAGATTCACCTGGACGGTGCGCGAGTGTTTAATGCGGCGGCGACGCTGGGAGAAAAAGTAGCGCAAATGACGCGGAAGTTTGATTCGGTGATGTTTTGTCTTTCGAAAGGATTGGGCGCGCCGGTGGGGTCGATGGTCGCGGGGTCGCGCGCGTTCATTGACAAAGCGCGCATTTACAGAAAAATGTTTGGCGGCGGGATGCGGCAGGCGGGCGTGATTGCGGCAGCGGGGCTTGTGGCGCTGGAAAAATCGCCGGCGCGATTGCACAGTGATCATGAAAATGCGCGGCGGCTGGCAGAAGGAATCGCGGGGATTCGCGGCTTGAGCGTTGATGCCGGGAAAGTGCGCAGCAATATCGTGATTTTCGATTGCGCGAAGAGCGGGAAGACGGCGGTGGAGCTCTGCGAGGCGCTGCAAACGCGGGGCATTTGGGCGCTGGACACCGCGCCGTACTCGGTGCGGTTTGTGACGCACTGCGATGTGGACCGCGCGGGAATCGAGCGGGCGATAGCGACGCTGGGAGAAGTGATGGCGCAGCCGCGGAGGATGGGGGTGTGAGGCGGGGGCTGGCGACTAAGCGAGAGGGCCGGGGTGTTTCAGGTAACGGTCGACGAGAGCGTCGGCGGTGCGGTAGGTCAGTGCAAGAATGGTTGCGGTGGGATTTGCGGATGCATTTTGCGGAATAGTCGAGCCGCCCAGGACGAAGAGATTCGAAGATTGCCAGTGTTGGAGGAGGGGGTTCACCACCGAGCGATCGGGAGAAGAGCCCATAATTGTGCCGCCCTGTAGGTGAGTTGACTGGTATCGCGTGGCGTCGTAATTCCGCAAAGTGGGGGAGGGAATAATTTCCTTCGCGCCCATGGCACGGGCGATCTCGACTGCTTTCTCCGCTGCGAACTCCGACATATGGCGCTCGTTGTCGCGCCAATCGAGCGTCATGCGCAGAAGCGGATCGCCCAAGCGATCCTTGTACGTTGGGTCGAGATCCATGTAGTTGCCTTTGTAGGCCAAGTGTTCGCCGCTGAAACCCAGGCGCGCGGTACGGTCGTAATAATAGAGCCCCGCCTTTTTCCAATCCGAACCCCAGCGAGTCTTCACGGAAGGCGGCAGGATCCCAAAACTGGCGATGGGCCCCTCAGCGATGTGGACAACGGCAAAACTCCCCCCGCGCAAGAAAGGGAGATGGGTGTGATCGAATACATCCCCGTCCCAGTCGCTGACACGGAGCCCCGCGGCCGCAGAGCCCATGAAACGGTTTAACGGTCTTTCAAAGAACAGAGTGGCCGCGGAAAGAATCTGATGAGTCAGATTGCGGCCTACGTTGCCCTTGCCGCTTGCGGGGTCGTAGGATTCTCCCAAGCCAGAGAGTAGAAAAAGCCGCGTATTGTTGAGGGTCCAGGATGCGAGGATGGTGAGCGCAGCTGGTTGGAAGATTTCCTCTCCGGACGAATCCACGTAAGTTACGCCGGTCACATTTCCGTTTCCGTTGGCGGCAGCGCGGTTGATTCGGCGAACCCAGGTTCCCGTGCGGATGGAGACGTTTTTGCGTTTTTGGATGACAGGCAAGAGCGTGTTGGTGGGCTGTGCCTTGGCGCCGATCATGCAACCAAACAGACTGCAAAAGCCGCAATAGGTACAGCCGGGCCGGGTAACTCCGTCGGAGTTGGTGAAGGAGACGCTCGTAGTGGCAGCCGGTATGGGATAAGGGTGGTAGCCGAGCGATTTCGCAGCGTCACCGAAGAGGGAAGCGACGTAGGGAATCTTGGTAGGAGGGGTTGGATATTCGGCGCTGCGCCAGCCTTCGAAGATGTTGCCGCCGTCGATGCGCGTTCCGCGCAGATTGCCCGCCTTGCCGGAGATGCCGAGCAGAAGTTCCGCGCGCGTGTAATGTGGTTCCAAGTCGTCGTAAGTGATGCCCCAATCCTGAATGGAGTGATCCTCCGGCAATTTGCGGGGACCATATTTTTCTAAAGTGCGTGACAATAATTCGAAATTATCGGGAACGAAACGAGGAAACCACGCTGACCAATGTTCGCCGGCACCGCCCACACCCGTGCCGGGTAGAAAACAACCGTGCTGGCGGAGCGGAAGAGCACGTTGGTGCGGCCCGTGGCGGAACGTCACCGTCTCCTGAGAAAGGTCCTGCATCATGTGCATGCGGATGGCGTAGTCGAGCTCATCCATGTCGCTAGAATAATTTTCCGTTTTGCGCTGACCGCCGCGCTCGAGCACGACGACAGAGAGCGCCGTGCGGGAGCCGAGTTCCTTGGCCATGAGGAGGCCGGTCCATCCACCGCCGACGATGACAACGTCCACGGGGGGCAGGGTTTTCATTTCTCGTCCTCGCTGGGACGGACATCGGTGCCGGTCGCCTGCCGGAGACTGATTGGCTTGGGTCGAAATGCTTCTCCGTAGTGCTTGTCAATTTCGTCGTAATTGCTCATGCGCGGGCCGGGGAAGCCAATGAGCTGCCATCCGATCATGTCGATGTTTCCGCGGTGAATGGGGTCGGAGAACATGCCTTCGATGGTGTGCTGGCGAAGAAGAGAAAAGAACCGGGAAGATTCGATCTGTCGAAGATGCCCGTCCTGTTCTTCGGGGGCGAGGCGGTCGAAGCCCTTTAGATTTTTCAATCCCTCGCGGTAGATTTCGCGGGGAGTGGCTTTCCCCTGATAGCCAAGCTCCGGAGGGGCATCTTCAAATGGGCCTTGCGTGTAACGGTAGCGGTCGCGCCCGTAGGGGCCAGCGAGCTGGCGGTCAATGTAGATGGCGACGCCGGCTTCGCGGGCTCCGGGGCCGGTATCGTCCGTGGGGAAAATGCGGGAGGCCGCGGCAGCGACGATGAGAGCTTCCGATTCGTCGAAGAAACGGAGGGGGATGCGCAGGCGTTTTTCCTGGGAAGTGAGCAGCGAGCCCTTGCGGTCAAGGGAAAAAACGAGAACGCCGCCAAGGCTGGCCGCGGACAGAGTGAGGAAACGACGGCGCCGCATGGGGGGAGTGTATCAAAGGAGAGGGCTGGCGCAATGGCGACTTATGCGGGATTGTTTACACTCCAGGCGTTAACCGCTGGAGACAACTGGTCTGGGCGAAGTCGGGTACGAGTCAATCCTGTGGTATAAAATAAAGTTTGGCCGGATATTGCACAAATCTATAAATAGTTGAGGGCAACGTGGAGTTCGATTTTACGGATGAGCAGGAGCAGCTCCGGCGGAGCGTGCGGGAATTTGCCGAAGGCGAGATCGCGCCGCATGTGATGGAGTGGGATGAGGCGTCGCATTTTCCGCTGGAGATCATGCCCAAGCTGGGGGAAATGGGGCTGCTGGGGATTATTTTTCCGGAACAGTACGGCGGAGCGGGGCTGGGTTACACGGAATACGTCATCGCGATCGAAGAGCTGTCGCGGGTGGACGGGTCGGTGGGATTGATCGTCGCAGCGCACAATTCGCTGTGTAGCAATCACATCTTCAAATTCGGAAGCGAAGCGCAGAAGAAGAAATATCTGGTGCCGCTGGCGCAGGGAAAGAAAATCGGCGCGTGGTCGCTGACGGAGCCGGAGGCGGGATCGGATGCGGGAGGCACGCGCACGACGGCGGTACGCGATGGCGGCCAGTGGGTGCTGAACGGTGCGAAGACGTTCACGACGAACGGGCATTATGCGGACACATGCGTGGCGATGGCGGTGACGGACAAGTCCAAAGGGTCACATGGAATCAGCGCGTTTATTCTGGAAAAGGGAATGGCAGGATTCCGGCCCGGGAAAAAAGAAAACAAGCTGGGGATGCGCGCGAGCGACACTTCGGAAGTGATTTTCGCGGACTGCCGCGTGCCGCAGGAGAACATGCTGGGGCCCGAAGGCGACGGGTTTATCGGCAGCCTGAAGATTCTCGACGGCGGGCGAATATCGATTGCAGCGCTGGGATTGGGGATGGCGCAGGGAGCACTGGAGGCAGCGACGCGTTACGCAAAGCAGCGGAAGCAGTTTGGGCAGCCGATTAGCGAATTTCAGGCGATTCAGTTCAAGCTCGCAGACATGGCCACGGAAGTAGAAGCTGCACGGCTGCTGGTGTACCAAGCGGCTTGGCTTGCCGATCGAGGGAAGAGCCGCTTCACGCGGGAAGCGAGCATGGCAAAACTTTTTGCGAGCGAAGTCGCGGTGCGCGTGGCAAACGAATGCGTACAGATCCACGGAGGGTATGGCTTCATCAAGGACTATCCGGCGGAGAAGTATTACCGCGACGTGAAGCTGTGCACGATTGGGGAAGGCACGAGCGAAATTCAGAAGTTGGTCATTGCCCGCCAGCTACTCGGCAAGAAATAATAGGGTAATGCATCCAGCCTGGCCGAAAGTTACCCAGGAAAGCCATGTCCTTGTCTGCTGAGAAGTGGGCGGAACAGGTGCGCGCAGGCGATGTGCGGGCGATGTCGCGCGCCATCACGGCAATCGAAAACCATCAGCCGGAAGCGGACGAGCTTTTGCGGCTGGTGTTTCCGTACACGGGATGCGCCTATCTCACAGGTATCACCGGGGCGCCGGGAACCGGCAAGAGCACGCTGGCGGATCGGCTGGCGGCGCACTATCGCAAACAACAAGAGCAAGTCGGGGTGATCGCAGTCGATCCGACGAGCCCCTATTCGGGCGGAGCGATTCTGGGCGACCGCATCCGGATGCAGGGACACGCGGGCGATTCCGGGATGTTCATCCGGTCGATGGCGACGCGGGGATTTCTCGGGGGGCTGGCGCGGGCGACGGCGGAAGTGGCGCTGCTGTTGGACGCGGCGGGCAAGCAGCAAGTGCTGATTGAGACGGTGGGAGTCGGGCAAGACGAAGTGGACATCGTGCGGCTGGCGGATTGCGTGCTCGTGGTGATGGTACCCGGGCTGGGCGACGATATACAGAACATGAAGGCCGGGCTGATGGAGATCGGCGATATTTTTGTATTGAACAAAGCAGACCGGCAGGGAGCGGAACGACTGGAGCAGGAGCTGGTTGCGATGTTGTCTTTAGTGATGCCGCGCGATGGGTGGCATCCGCCGGTGGTGCGAACGATTGCCACAGAGAACAAGGGGATCGACATACTGGCAGAGATGATTGGGAAATTTCGACAGCACTTTGAAGCGAGCGGGGAGCGCCAGCGCAAGCACGTCGAGCATTGGAAGAGACGATTGGTGGATCTCCTGGAATCGCGGCTGCTGGAGAAGGCGCTGGGCGGAGCTGAAGGGCAGAAGCGCCTGGAAGAGCTCGCTTCGGAGGTCGCACAGCGGAAAAAGGATCCGTTCGCGGCTGTGAAGGAAATCCTGGCAAAGAGCGGCTTGGCTGGTTGAAGAGGCTGAACATGGGAGCGGGAGAAATTCGGCTGCATGCCGAGCGATGCGGATCAACGAACTCAACGGAGACACGAAATGGCGGATGTGATGAGTAAGACTGCTAACCGCGGGAATCGAGAACCGCAAGCGACGATTGGAGTCATCGGCGGGAGCGGAATCTATGCGATGGGCGGGCTGACAGGTGCGCGCGAGGTGCGGATCAAGACGCCGTTTGGCGACCCTTCGGATGTGATTGTTTTGGGCCAGTTGGAGGGGAAGCGCGCCGCTTTTCTGGCGCGGCACGGGCGCGGGCATCGCATATTGCCGAGCGAGATCAATTTTCGCGCCAACGTCTATGCGATGAAGTCGTTGGGGGTGGAGCGGATCATTTCGGTTAGCGCGGTCGGGTCGCTTCAAGAAGATTTGCGGCCGGGGGAATTCCTGGTGCCGGACCAGTTTGTGGACCGGACAAAATTGCGGGTTTCCACGTTTTTCGGCGATGGGCTGGTGGCGCATGTTGCGTTCGACAAACCGGCGTGCGCGCAGGTGTCCGGGGTGCTGGCGGACGCGAGCGTGCATTGCGCGGTGAAAGTGCACCGGCGCGGGACGTACGTGTGCATTGAGGGGCCGCAGTTCTCCACCTTGGCGGAAGCACACATGCACCGGCAACTGGGCTTCGAAGTGATCGGCATGACCAACGTAACGGAGGCGAAACTGGCGCGGGAAGCGGAGATCTGCTATGGGTCGCTCGCGATGATCACGGATTACGACTGCTGGCATCCGGAGCATGATTCCGTTACGTATTCGCAGATCATCGCAACGCTGAACCAAAATTCGGAGAACGCGCAGCGGGTTTTGCGCGAGACGGTGCGCGCCATGCCTGGGGAACGAAGCTGCAAGTGCGGCAGCGCTCTGCAGTACTCACTGGTTACGGATGCAAAGCTGGTCCCGAAGGCGACAAAAAAACGCCTTGCGGCGATCATCGGAAAATACATGTCCTAGGAGAAGAGCGTGTCTTTACTCGTGGTGGGTTCAGTCGCGTTTGATTCGCTGGAGAGTCCGTACGGCAAGGTGGACCGGGTGCTGGGGGGCGCCGCGACGTATTTTGCGGTGGCGGCGAGTTTTTTTGCGCACGTGAGCATCGTCGCGATAGTGGGCGATGACTTCACGGAGAAGGACGCGGCAATCTTTCGCGGGAGGCACATTGACACGGAAGGGCTGGAACACGCGCCGGGCAAGACATTCTTCTGGGCGGGGCGCTATTCGGAGAATCTGAACGAACGCGTGACGCTGGCAACTGAACTGAATGTGTTCGCGGAATTCAAGCCGAGACTGCCCGAAAAATACCGGAGTTCGAAATACGTTTTCTTGGCGAACATCGCGCCAGATCTGCAGCGCAGCGTGCTCCATCAGGTGAATGGAAAACCCAAGCTGGCGGCCTTGGATACCATGAACTACTGGATCGAACGCAGCAACGCGGAGCTGCGCGAGACACTGCGTCACGTGGATATTCTGATGATCAACGACTCGGAGACGCGGGAGCTTTCGGACGAGCACAACCTGCTGCGGGCAGCGAAGCATATTTTCAAAATGGGCCCGACCACGCTGGTGGTGAAGCGCGGCGAGCATGGCGCGATGATGGTGGACAAGAACGGCGTTTTCTGCGTGCCCGCATTTCCGCTGGAGGAGCCGCACGACCCGACCGGCGCGGGGGATAGTTTTGCGGGGGGATTCATGGGCTACCTGGCAGGCGCCGGACAGAAATCGGATGCGGCGCTGCGGCGCGCGATGGTCTATGGGTCGGTGCTGGGAAGCTTTGCGGTGGAACGATTCGGGCTCGAGCGGCTGAGCGCGTTGAAGCGCGGCGAGATACACGCCAGGGCACGGCACTTCGCGAAATTGACGCAATTCAAATTGTAAATAGTAGAATCGCGCTCAGGCGGACAGGGGTTCGCGAAATTCATGCTTCCTCTCCACGAAATTGTGTTGCGCTTGACGCTAGCGGCAGTGTTGGGCACGTTGATCGGCATCGAGCGAGAGGTGCACCGGCGTCCGGCGGGCATCCGCACAAGCCTCTTTGTTTGTCTGGCGACGGCTCTTTTCACCATTTTGTCCGGGGAAATCGCGCACCTGCTCGGAGATACAGGGTCGACGCGAATCGCGTCGAACATCGTGCAGGGCATCGGTTTTCTTGGCGCCGGAGCGATTTTGCGGGAAGCGGGAGGCGTCGTCGGGTTGACGACGGCGGCCACGATTTTTGCCGAGGCGGCCATAGGGATGGCGGCGGGCGGAGGATTCTATGCGGTTGCGTCCTACGCGACGGGACTCGTTTTGTTCGGCCTGGTTGTTATCGGATGGGGCGCAGAACGCTTTAACTTGAAGAGACGAGTGATGGTTTTCCGGGTGCAGACCAGTCACGCGGACAGCGTCGCCACGGAAGTGCAACACCTGTTATCCGAACTGAAAATCCCGATGCGGCACTTCCGGGTTTCTATGTTGGGTGATAAATCCGTGGTGGAGTTTGAAGTGGTCGTCAACCATAAGCAGCAGGAATCGATTCTCACGCAACTGCATCGGCCGGGAATCATGACCGAGGTTGTTCCGCTCGAGGGCCACCACGAATGAAGAAGCCAAGGCGGAGAGGGGCTGGGGCACTTCAGCGCCCGCAGAAGCCCCGAGCGCTTAAAGCCGGTTCACGATTGGCTGTATTTGCTCCCGCTTCTCCCGCGGATGCCACAAGAGCCCAAGCAGGTTGCGAAGAATTGCAGCGTTTGGGTTTTGCCGTGGAGTCGCTCCCATCCCACACGCAGGAAGGGTACTTTGCCGGATCGGCGAAGGTGCGCAGCGAAGAGTTTGTACGGTTGATGAAGAACAAGCGTGTGGATGGTGTGGTGGCGATGCGAGGGGGTTACGGTTCCAATTATCTGCTGGAGGCGGATTCGCGCATTCCTGTCGGCGAGGCCAAGTGCATGATCGGTTTCAGCGACTTAACCACACTGCAGATCTTTTTGTGGCAACGCTACCGGTGGGTGACCTTTTACGGTCCGATGGTTGCTGCGGGTTTCGATGCCGGGCCCAGTGCGAATGCTGGGTATGACAAGGAGTCCTTTTTGCGCTCGATGCAGGCCGATGGCGGGAGCTGGCCGGTCAAATTGGGCGGCGAGACAATCGTGTCGGGAAAAGCGGAGGGAACGCTTCTCGGCGGATGCATGACGCTGGTGGAGACGACGATTGGAACGCCATGGGAGCTGGAGACGCGCGGGGCGATTCTGATCCTGGAGGACCGCGGGATGAAACCGTGGCAGGTAGATCGTGCGTTGATGCATTTGAAGCAGGCAGGCAAGTTCGACCGAATTCGCGGAATCGTGCTGGGCGACTTTCCCGAATGCGAGCCGCCGATGCCGGGCAGCCCGACGGTGCGGGATGTCTGCACGCGGATTCTAGGGACGCTGGGCGTGCCTGTGGTTTTCGGAGCGCCTGTCGGGCACACGCAACGGCCGATGCTCACGGTTCCGCTTGGAGTGAAGGCGCGGCTCAGTGCGAAGGGAGAAGGGGTCCTTGAAGTCCTGGAATCTGCAGTCGTGCCATGAGTGAAAAGAAACACATCCACGTGATCGGAATCGGGGGTTCGGCGATGGCCCCGCTGGCGGGAATGTTGCGCGAGCGCGGCTTTCGAGTGACCGGTTCGGATTCGGGCGTTTATCCGCCGGCATCCACACTGCTCGAGAAATTGGGAATTTCTTATTTTCAAGCCTTTGATCCTGCGCATCTCCAACCAGCGCCTGACGTGGTGGTGGTCGGAAACGTCATCGCGCGCGGAAATCCGGAACTCGAGGAAGTGCTCGACCGGAAGATTCCTTACCGATCGCTGCCGGAGATTCTGGAGGAAGAATTTCTTCCGGGACACCATTCGATCGTAGTGAGCGGCACACACGGAAAGACGACGACGACAGCGATGGTGGCATGGATATTTCAAACGGCCGGGAAGAAGCCAAACTTTCTTGTAGGCGGCGTTGCGGAAAATTTCGGGAAGAGTTACGGACTCGGAGGAGGAAAGGAATTCATCCTCGAAGGAGATGAGTACGAGACCGCCTTCTGGGACCGAGGGCCGAAATTCTTTCACTACCATCCCGACGATCTGATCGTGACTTCGCTCGAATACGATCACGCGGATATTTATCCGGACTTCGCGACGTACGAACTTGCGTTTCGGCGGCTGGTGAATCTTGTGCCGCGAAGCGGGCGAGTGGTGATCTGGGGAGATACCAAAGAATCGGGGCCGGCGCTGCGGCGCGCGGCGGAGACGGCGTTTTGTCCCGTGGAAACGTATGGTTTCGGGGCGGCAAACGACTGGATTGCCAGCGAGGTGCGCGCCGAGGGCGAAGTCATGAGTTTTCGCGTAGTGCACCAGGGCAAGTCTCTGGGAGAGTTCAGACTCTCGGCGACGGGCCGGCACAATGTTCTGAACGCGCTGGCTGCGATGGCCGCAGCGCAAGGGCGGGGAATCAGCCCGGAAGCTATCGCGAAGGCGCTTGCGACGTTTCGTAGCGTGAAGCGGCGAATGGACGTGAAAGGAGAGGTGAACGGCGCGCTGCTCGTTGACGACTTCGCGCATCATCCGACGGCGGTTCGCGCAACCATTGAGGCGGCGCGCGGGCGATGGCCGGGGCGGCGAGTCTGGGCGATTCTGGAACCGCGGTCAAATTCGATGAGACGCAAGG